>Ga0208858_1000150_pt1 | contig 15338 bp, 10 predicted proteins | sample LakMenEpi16Nov12_FD_150704 | JGI IMG/M metagenome (GOLD analysis project Ga0208858, IMG submission 150704) | Freshwater microbial communities from Lake Mendota, WI - 16NOV2012 deep hole epilimnion (SPAdes) | ecosystem: Environmental > Aquatic > Freshwater > Lake > Epilimnion/Euphotic zone ...
TTGAAGCCTTAAATTTTCGGTATTTTGGACCAGTTGATGGCCATGATGTAACGAGTTTAGTAAAAGTCCTCGAAGACTTAAAAGATATCCCCGGCCCAAAAATATTACATTGTATAACTAGAAAAGGGGCAGGATACAAGTATTCAGAAGAGGGCGATCCAACTAAATGGCACGCGCCTGGTATATTTAATAAAGAAACAGGTGAAATTGTTAAAATAATTCCAAAGTCACCACAAGCGCCGAAATATCAGGATGTTTTCGGCCATACGATTGTTGAATTAGCTGAAAAAAATAAAAAAATAGTTGGCGTAACGCCCGCCATGCCATCGGGCTCGTCATTAAATATTATGATGAAAGCCATGCCAGAAAGAAGTTTTGATGTTGGTATAGCGGAACAACACGCGGTAACATTTAGTGCTGGAATGGCAACTCAAGGGCTTGTTCCTTTTTGCAATATCTATTCGTCATTCATGCAACGGGCCTATGATCAGGTAATTCATGATGTTGCACTTCAAAATCTCAATGTTGTTTTTTGCTTAGACCGAGGTGGATTAGTTGGAGCAGATGGAGCAACTCATCATGGAGCTTATGATTTGGCTTATATGCGTTGCATTCCAAATATGGTAGTTTCGGCCCCAATGAACGAAGAAGAATTAAGAAACTTAATGTTCTCTGCTCAACTAGAGGATAAAGGTCCATTCACTATTCGCTATCCTAGAGGAAATGGCGTGATGTTGGATTGGAAAACGCCCTTCAAAGAAATTAAAACTGGGAAAGGCAGAAAAATTACAAATGGTGAAGATATTGCCATACTTTCTATTGGGCACCCAGGAAATTTTGCTCAAGAAGCAATAGCTAAAATGAGCGATTCTGGGATTTCTATTGCTCATTACGACATGCGCTTTGTAAAGCCTTTGGATGAAATGTTGTTACATGAAATTTTCAGTAAGTTTAAAAAAATCATCACCATAGAAGATGGTTGTATTATGGGCGGTTTCGGTTCAGCAATTATTGAATTTATGGTCGACCAAAAGTATCAATCAGAAGTGGTGCGACTTGGTATTCCAGATGAATATATTCATCATGGTACACAAGAAGAATTGTGGGATGAATGTGGATTTGATGTTGCGGCCATTATAAAAACCATTGAGAAGCTTGTTAGTATTACGCATTCGTCTACTTCGTCATTTATTCAAGCGGGTTAATCTTACCTTTTCCTGTACTAGTTTTTGACTGCTTTTAGTTAGTGTTTAAAAGCAGTTTTTCATCAAAATTTATTTTTAAAAAGAGCGGAGCAATTTTAATTATTGTATTTTCGACAATTATTTAAAATTAATAAAGGTGAAAAAAACAAATTTTAGTGCGCTAGGCACACTTACAATCGTTTTCTTTTTTTGGGGATTTATAGCTGCAGGAAATAGTGTTTTCATACCTTTTTGCAAAAGCTATTTTCATTTAGATCAATTTCAAAGTCAATTGGTAGACTTTGCCTTCTATGGTGCCTATTATTTGGGTGCATTATTTTTATTTATATTGGGCTCTATTTCAGGAAAAGATTTTGTTGGAAAATGGGGATATAAAAAGAGTATTGTTTTTGGATTATTGTTTTCCGCTTTAGGCGCAACAGCAATGATATTTGCAGTATACGGGAATACATTTTCGGGCATGCTAATTGGCCTGTTTATAGTTGCATTGGGCTTTTCTTTGCAGCAGACTGCAGCTAATCCATTTGCAATTTCTTTGGGTGATCCAGCAACAGGTTCTACCAGGGTGAACTTAGGAGGTGGAGTTAATTCTTTTGGAACAATGATTGGGCCTCTCATTGTAGCATTTGCACTATTTGGTTCTTCTGCGGCGGTTACAGATGAAATGATTGCACAATTAGATTTAATAAAAGTAATCATTCTATATGCTGTTGTTGGAATCTTATTTATCGCAGCTGCTGCGATTTTTGGACTTTCTAAATCAGTTCCTAGTGGAGTAATTGATGAAAAATTTGAGCCTTCAAAAAAAGCTTTAAGAAGTTTATTGATAATGACAGGGTTGTTAATCGTAATTTTCGCGCCTGTTTTTTCAAGCTATAGTTCAAAAGAAGCAAAACAAATAGTGCAGTATGAAAATAAATTAGGGGCAATTAACGCTCAAGTTGATTCATTAAAAATTATTATTGCGCCTGCTTTAAAATCTCAACAAGTTGAGAGTCCCCTATTTAAGGATACTAATCGAAAGATTAGCATAAGTGAAACCAATTCTAAATCAATTCAACTTAAGATAAAAAACCTAAAGCAACCGCTAGAAAAAACAAGAATGATGTGGTTGTTTATTGCGCTCGCCGTAGTAATTGGTAGTTTATTATTTACAAATTTCGCGGCAAGCAGTAATCCTGATGGGTGGGGAGCGATGCGTTATCCTCAGTTAGTTTTAGGTATGCTTGCAATTTTTATTTATGTTGGTGTAGAGGTTGCAATTGGATCAAATTTGGGTGAACTTTTAAAACAAGCTCAATTTGGAGGGAAAAAATCATCTGAAATTGCACCATATATTTCCATGTATTGGGGTAGTTTAATGATTGGTAGATGGGCAGGTGCTATAAGTGCATTTAATTTTAAATCGACGACAAAAAAACTACTAATTTTCCTTGTTCCATTAATAGCGTTTGGTATTATTTTACTTACCAATACAATTGCTAAGTACGATGTTAGTCAATTGTATTATTATATAATTTGTGTGTTAATACAGATAATTGCATTCTATTTTGTTGGCGATAAACCAGTGAAATCACTTCTTGTATTTGGGGTTTTAGGCGCCTTGGCAATGCTGGTAGGGATCTTTGCAACAGGAAATATTGCTGTTTTCGCCTTTTTAAGTGGCGGATTATTTTGTTCAATTCTTTGGCCTTGTATATTTACACTTTCCATTGCTGGATTAGGAAAATATACATCTCAAGGCTCAGCCTTTTTAATAATGATGATTTTAGGGGGGGGCATTATCCCTCCAATTCAAGGTAAGTTAGCTGACTTAATTGGAATTCAAGCATCCTATTTTATTCCCGTTATTTGTTTTGCATATTTAGCACTATTTGCTATTTTGGTTGAACGAACTCTGAAGAAACAAGGCTTGACTGATTTTTCAATTTCATCTAGTGGACATTAATTAAACTTTTCACCATGTACCGGATAAATTTTAGCGATTTTTTTACCTCCGCTTTTTCTGTTGATTGTATGTTATTTGGTTATTCTCAAGGACAGATAAAAGCGTTATTAATCAAACGGGCAATGGAACCGTATAATAATTTTTGGGCTATACCTGGAGACTTGGTATATCCTGATGAGGATCTTGACGAAGCTGCGAATAGGATTTTAAAAGACCTCACCGGTTTATCTGATGTTGGTTTACATCAGGCACAATCATTTGGGCACCCTAAGCGTCACCCTCAAGGCCGAGTTGTCACCGTTTCTTACTTTGCAATGGTTCGAATAGAGGATTTTAATGCAAAAGCATCTTCATGGGCAGATGAAATTTCTTGGGTTCCCATTCATGATATTCCAGTTTTGGCATTTGATCACAACTTGATTATGGCTACAACAATTGAACTTCTTAAGCAAAAATTGCGCGTGGAACCCATCTGTTTTGATATGTTGCCGGATCGGTTTACCTTAAACGAATTCCAGCAACTCTATGAATATGCGTATAATCAGCCATTGGATAAAGCGAATTTTAGAAAAAAAATAAAGCATGTTCCGCTTCTTGCGCATGATGAGAAACAAAAAATGGTAAAGCACCGACCAGCAAAACTATTTTCCTTTGCTAAAGAAGACTATAAAACCAAGGTCGAAACCATTGATTATCAGTTTAAAATGTAGGCATATTTGACTTATAATCAAAACTTATTGTCCTTTTTACTATAATTAAATTTTTAGTATATTTGCTAACTAAACTTTATCGTATGATTAAACATATACTACTGACGTTTGTCTCGTTGCTCTCTGGAATCTATGCTTTTTCTCAAAGCGCTACGGTTACTGGCGTAGTGCTAAATGAGCAAAACGAGCAAATTCCTTTTGTTACAGTTGTTGAGAAGGGACAAAAAAATGGCGTGGTAACCGATCTTAAGGGAAATTATAGCATTACACTAATCGATACAAGCAAGGCAATTTTAATTTTTTCGTTTTCGGGTTATGCAAAAACGGAAATACCGGTTAATGGAAGAAAGATTGTCGATGTGATTATGTCTAATTTCATTACCAAAGATGTTGAGGAAGTGGTAGTGGTTGGTTATGGTTCTGCTAAAAGTAAAGAGTTAACAGGAGCCAGCACAAAAGTAGGAGGAGAGAACATTGAAAAACTAAATATATCGCGAGTTGACCAGGCCTTGCAAGGTCAAGTTGCAGGAGTAAATGTTTCTACAAACTCTGGTTCGCCCGGTGGTTCTGCAAATATTAGAATACGGGGAATTTCTACTTTCGGCGACAATGATCCTTTGATCTTGGTTGATGGAATTGTTTACGACTCTGAGGGTTTAAATGCTTTAAATCCATCGGACATAAAGTCGGTGAATGTATTGAAAGATGCGACTGCAGGAATTTATGGTGTGCGCGCTGCAAATGGTGTTATTATCGTTGAAACGAAAAATGGCAGCATGAATTCTAAGCCAAAATTTGAATACAATGCGTATTACGGGATTCAACAAACCGCTCGAAAGCTTGATTTACTTACTGCCCAAGAATATGCGGTAATAAAAAATGAAATGTTCGCAATGGGCGGACAAGCAATGCCTTTTGCCAATACAAATATTGGAATTGGCACTCCATGGCAAGATTCTGTATTTACTACCTCACCTGTTCAAAGTCATAATTTAAGTTTAAGCGGTGGTACATTAAACACCAAGTATTCTATTGGTTTAGGCTATTTTACTCAAGATGGAATCGTTGGTGGTTCTAAATCACATTTTTCTAGATATAATGCTCGACTTAATTTTAGTACCGATATGTCGGCAAAGCTAAAATTAAATTCGGTTCTTCTTTTCTCCAATGATTCAAGGAATACATTACCTGAAAATGGAATTGGTTCGGTTTTGTACAATACTATAAATGCTTTTCCAAACCAGCCGGTTTACACCCCTAATGGCCAATTTTCTTATCTTGAAGAAGTGAGCGACATTATTAACCCAATTGCACAAATTAAAAATCAATACAACTGGGGAACCGCTGCAAAATTCGTTGGGAAAGAAGAGTTTGTTTATGCTATTAATGAAAACCTTTCTTTTACCAATCGATTCAATTATAATTATTCTATCATTAATTCAAAAGTATTCTCACCATTGGTTTGGTATGGTGACGGAAAATATGCCAATACAGCGATTAATGAAGCACTAGAATCACCAACAGTTGAGATTGCAGACAGTGTGTTTATTGAGCGTGGTGCAGCGGTATACGAAGAACGATCAAGCTATTTGGATTTAAGTTATGAAAGCTTCTTAAATTATGAAAAAACGTTCCAAGAGGTCCATACTTTTAAGGGAACTGCAGGAATTTCTATTTTTCAACGGAAAGGCGAATCACTTAATGGAACGGGCTTCGGTATTCCGAATAACTCCTTAGATTATGCCGATATTTCAGCTAATACGGCACAAGGTGGTTTTTTAAATAATGTTGGTTCGTGGGAATTCAAAGAGCGTTTGATATCATCCTTTATGCGCTTGGAATATGCTTATGACTCTAAATACCTTTTCTCAACTATTTTAAGACGAGATGGGTCTAGTAAATTTGGTCCGAATAGCCGTTATGGCTTTTTTCCAACTTTTTCGGGTGGGTGGTTACTCTCGGAGGAAAAGTTTTATAACATTAAGTGGATTAACTTTTTAAAGTTTAGGGCTAGTTTTGGTGTATCAGGAAATGATCAGATTCCGAACTTTGCTTACCGTGGATTGTTAAATGGAGAAGGTGTGTATGTTTTTAATGATGTAATTACCCCCGGCGTTGCAATTGGAAGACCCTCAAATCCAGATTTGAAATGGGAAACAACAAGACAGTTTAACATTGGTGCAGACATGACATTTTGGAATAAATTAGACTTTACGACAAATTACTTTATCAAGAACACCTTCGACTTACTCTTTCAGCCCGAAGTAACCGCGGTTTTAGGTTCCTATGGCCCAGGTGGATATCCGCCAATAATAAATGCTGGAAATGTATCTAATAAAGGAGTTGAATTGGAATTGGCCTACAAAACGCAGCGCAAAAAACCGTTCACGGCCGATTTAAATATAAACTTTACGACAATTTCAAATAAAGTTACTGCAGTTCCAGAAGGAGTTGATTATATTCCAGGTGCGCAATTTAGCGTAGGAGGAGATGTAGCCACAAGGTTCCAAACAGGGTATGAAATCGGTTATTTTTTCGGCTATGAAACGGCGGGAATTTTTCAAACGCAAGAAGAAATTGATAATGCAGCGGTTGTTCAGGATGGCGCTCAACCGGGGGATTTAATCTTTGTTGATCAAAATGGTGATGGTGTGGTAAATTTTAATGGTGATTTGGATAAAACGTATTTGGGATCTCCAATTCCTGACTTTACCATGGGGTTTGCGTTTAATTTAAAATACAAAGGGTTTGATCTCTCAGGAAGTCTTTATGCGGCGATCGGCCAGGAAATTATCAGAAACTACGAACGTCAACAACCTTATGCCAATCAGTTAGGTTATGTGGTAGATCGTTGGACAGGACCTGGATCGACCAATGAGCACCCAAGAGTAACTACTGGTCAGACTAGAAATAATGTTTTTTCTTCCTATTTTGTTGAAGATGGCTCCTTTGCTCGTTTAAAAAATATTCAATTGGGCTACACCGTCCCTACTCAGAAATTAAAGCGCTTGAAAGTAGATTCTTTCCGAATTTATACAGCAGTAAACAATTTATTCACCTTAACCAAGTATCAAGGATTTGATCCTGACATTGGTTCTCCAGGAGTTTTAGCAGCTGGAGTAGATTACGGATTTTATCCGCAAGCAAAAACATATATGGTAGGTATTCAACTTAAATTTTAAGACATGAAGCGATTTAAACAGGTTATTTTTAGTGTATTGATTGTTTTTTTATCTGCAGGTTGCGATAAATTCTTAAACATAGATCCTCCCTACACGCAGGATGTCGAAAACTTTTTTGAAACAAAGGAGGATTATGAACGCGCTTTAACTGGAGCATATGATTTACTTCAGGGTTCGTTTATGTCATTTTGGATTGGTGAAATAGCTTCCGATAATTCAATTGCCGGTGGAGAAAGTGTAAATGACTCTCAGGGCTTACATCAAATTGATGACATGACCCATGGTGGCGTGAACAATGAATTGCGAAATGTACTAAGGTGGAATTACGCGGGGATCACCCGCGCAAATTATATTTTAGAGAATAAAGATAAAATAGACTTTCAAGGTAAAGAACATATTATTGCTGAAGCTAGATTTTTGCGGGCGTATTATTATTTCGAACTAGTAAAGTTTTTTGGGGACATTCCGCTTATAATTGATAAAAGAATTGGTATTGAAGAGGCAATGCAATTGCCAAGAACTCCTAAAGCAGAAGTTTATGCTCAAATAGAAGAGGATTTTACCTATGCTGCATCCATATTAAATCCGGTTGCAAGTCAAAAAGGTCGCGCGACAAAAGGAGCTGCATTGGCGTTTTTAGGGAAGGCTTATTTATATCAAAACAAATTTGCGCAAGCAGCGTCAACTTTTGATGAAGTGATTGCTATGGGCATGTATAGTCTTATTCCTGATTACAATCAATTATTTTCTGCTAGTAATGAAAATAATAGTGAAACGGTATTTGATGTTCAATACTCTGGTTTAGAAGGAGGTTCTTATGGCTGCTACATTTGCTTAGAAGGAAATGCAGCGGTTGGTTTTCAAGGCATACGACAATATAATGGACCAGTTTATGGTGATGGAAATAGTTATAATCTCCCAACGCAAGAGCTTTATGATGCTTTTTCTTCACTTGATCTTCGCAGAGGGGCGACAATTTTAGATATTGATGCTTTTATAGCGACACAGCCAAACCCATCATCGATTTCTTATGCTATTGGCGCAGGCGGTCATAGCGGTTATTACAATAATAAATACATTAAAAGACAAGGTGAAATTGGATTGCCGGACAATGATTTAACTAGCCCTGTGAATTATCGAGTAATACGGTATGCAGATGTGCTTTTAATGGCAGCCGAAGCGCATTATCAGAGTGGAAATACAGCCACAGCACAGTCCTTAGTTACTCAAGTACGTCTTCGAGTTGGTGTTCAGCCTATTCCTGTTAATTCCCTTGATGTCATTTACAGAGAACGACGTTATGAATTATCTGGTGAAGGACATCGCTTTTTTGACTTAGTTAGAACAGGAAAAGCCGCCGATTTTATTAATGGTTTTGTGGTTGGAAAGCATGAAGTTTTTCCTATACCTCAAGTGGAAATAGATTTAGCTGGAGGAAATTGGCCTCAAAATAATGGATATTAAATTTATATATATGAAAAAGACTCTTTTTTTAATAGTAAGTATTTCTCTGCTCTTTATTGGGTGTAAAAAAGATAATCCACAATTAGGAAATCCACCTACTTTAGCTGAGGCATCGTTTACGTATAGCGTGTCTTCAACAAGTGCGAATGTTCTTAATTTAACGGCCACTAGCCAAAATTACCAATGTTTGTGGGATTTTGGCAACGGGGTAAAAGCTCAAGGAGCAACAGCAGTAGCCTCTTATCCATACGCTGGAACGTATACTATAAAGCTAACGGTATTTAATAATGGTGGAAGCAGAAGCACTACACAAGATGTTGTTATCGCTCAAACAGATTTATCTCTCCTTAACAACCCAATATTTACCAAGTTAACTGGGGGAGCAAGTGGACCTGGATATAAAACGTGGGTGATTGATTCTACCCAAACAGGGCATATGGGCGTAGGGCCAGACCCAGAGAGTACCTTAGGAACTGTTCCTGAGTGGTGGGCTGCAGGACCTTTGGATAAACCAGGGGTAGGACTTTACAACGATAAATATATTTTTACGTTGAACGGATTTAAGTTTGATATGATTACCAATGGTGACGTTTATGTGCACAACTCCTTGTCCGGCAGTTTTCCAGGGTCTTTCCAAAACCTAGGCGATTATACAGCCCCATATGGAGATCAATTAGATAAAACTTGGCTCTTAACTGAAGGCACCTCACCTACGATTACCGTTTCAAATGGATCCTTTTTAGGATTCTACACCGGGGTATTAACATATCGTATATTAGATTTAACTGATTCAACCATGCAACTACAATATGGTCACCATGCTGGTGGTTTGAAGTGGTACTTGAAATTAAAAACAGAATAACTAACTATAAAAAGATGCACATTAATTACTTATTGATTATTTTCTTTGCAGGAATTACAGCGTGTGAAAAACCCGTTCCACCTGCAGTTACCTTACCAAGTAACCTTCAAACAACGGTTGTTGTTTCTAATGGAACGGTAGACGTTTCAGCCCAGGCCGAAAACGCAAACTTTTACACGATGACCTTCTATCACGGAAATGACTCGACAGTGGTGGAATCTCAAGCAGGTACCGCTTCACATGTATTTACTTCATCGGGTACATACACCATTAAAACAAAAGCGCACGCTACTTATGCTGATTACATATCGAAAACAGATTTAGTGCAAGTTACGGTTTCCAATGGCCAAGGCGGTCAGCCTTCTACGGGTTATACAAGTCCGCTAACGTATCCAAATTATACATTAGTTTGGCAAGATGAATTTAACGGGTCGAGTTTATCTAGTGATTGGACCTATGATATTGGCAATGGATCGTGGGGTTGGGGGAATAATGAGTTGCAATATTATACCAGCCAGAATGCCACAGTAGCTAATGGCGTATTGCAAATTCAGGCCAAACAAGAGCAGTTCAATGGTCAGGCATATACGTCATCAAGGATAAAAACTCAGGGCTTAAAATCTTGGAAATATGGTCGAATTGACATTCGCGCAGCTCTCCCGTACGGACAAGGAATGTGGCCTGCCTTGTGGATGTTGGGGGATAATATCACTTCTGCTGGTTGGCCGGCTTGTGGTGAAATTGATATCATGGAATTGAAAGGTGGAGCAGGAGTTAATGATAGAACTACTTATGGAACTATACACTGGCAAGACAATGGCATTCATGCACAATACGGGGGCACAAAAACTTTAACAAGCGGAAAATTTGCCGATGAATTTCATGTGTTTTCAATTGTATGGGATCAAGTGGGTATTCACTGGCTTTTGGATAATGTGGAGTTTAAATCTGTTAGTACAACACCTGCAGAGCTTAGCGAATTTCAGGAAAAATTCTTTTTAATTTTTAACGTGGCTGTTGGCGGAAATTTCCCAGGAAATCCAGATGGCACCACGGTCTTGCCTCAATCTATGTACGTGGATTATGTAAGAGTTTTTCAATAAGAATTGAAAATCAAATCAAATAGTAAGTTGTCTTGTATGAAAGTTATTTTGTTCATTTTAGTGGTGAGTTCATGTGTTTTGTCATCGTGCAAAAGTGTTACTGCAGTTGTCGCTCCTGCATCTAATCAACAAGTATCTTTTTCGCTTTTAACTGAAGAAGAACTGGAAATTAATAGCGTGATTGCTAAGATGAGCTTAGCGGAAAAGGTTGGTCAGACCTGTCAAATTACACTTGATGTCTTACTGAAAACAATGCCCGATGGGTCAGCAAGAGCGTTGGCTGAGATTGATGAGGAAAAGTTAAAAGAGGCCATTGAGGAATATAAAGTAGGTTCAGTATTAAATGTCGGCAGCCATACCTTAAGTCTTTCTGAATGGGAAGGCATTTTGAAGGCTGTACATCGAAATTATCAGCAGGGCTTTTCGAAGGCTCCGATTATTTATGGTGTTGATGCTATTCACGGAGTAAACTATACGATAGGAGGCACTTTATTTCCCCAAGAAATAGGATTGGCCGCAACGTGGAACCCAACGTTAGCTAGCAGTTTTGGTAAAATCACAGCCTATGAATTGCGAGCCTCAGGCATTCCTTGGAATTTTTCGCCCGTTTTGGATTTAGCACGTCAACCATTATGGTCGAGAACATTTGAAACACTTGGCGAGGATCCTTATTTAGCCTCACAAATGGGAGCGGCAATAGTGACTGGTTACCAAGGAAATGGCGAAATAGATGCTTTTCATGTAGCGGCGTGTATGAAACATTTTGTCGGTTATTCTGCAACTACAACTGGAAGAGATCGAACACCTGCTTGGATTCCTCAAAAATACATGACGGAATTGTACTTGCCATCGTTTAAAAAAGCAGTAGATGCTGGTGCCCTAACTGTGATGATTAATAGTGGCGTCGTGAATGGCATTCCAGGCCACATGAATTATGATTTAATCACCAAAACATTAAAGCAAGATTGGGGATTTCAAGGCTTTGCCGTCTCCGATTGGGAAGACTTCATAATGCTTCATACGGTTCATAGAACAGCTCCTACGCTTGCTGATGCCTACATACAATCGTTTAATGCAGGTGTTGATATGAGTATGGTACCACTCAGTCCTCAGTATCAGGAATATTGTAAACTCATGATGGAAGCGGTAAAAGCCGGGAAAATTACGATGGAGCGCTTAGACGATGCCGTGAGAAGAATTTTACGCGTTAAAATGAAACTGGATCTTTTTAAGAATCCAATTCCAACGTTTTCGATGTATCCCGATTTCGGATCGGCCAAATTTAAGAATGTCGCTAAACAAGCGGCAATAGAATCAATAACCTTATTGCAAAATAATGAAGGCACGCTTCCTTTAAACACAAAACAAAAAGTAATGATTGCTGGACCTACAGCGGATAATTTAATTTTTCTTAATGGGGCTTGGACGCATACTTGGCAAGGAGTAGAAAAACAATACAATACCAAGGGCTGCTTAACCATAAGGGAAGTATTTGAACAAAAGTTAGGGAAAGAAAATTGTCTTTATGCTGCTGGGGCATCACTTATCCTTGACGAAAACGGCTTTGAGAAAACAGTTTATAGCGACTTAAAAGAATATAACTCAATGCTCGATCAAGCAGATGTTCTTGTTCTTTGTTTAGGCGAGCTTCCCGCTACCGAAAAACCGGGTGATATTCATAGCTTAAATTTAGACCCACAACAGCGTGAACTTGCTAAGCTGGCCTATGCAAAAAATAAAAAGGTTGTACTTGTTCTTTTAGAAGGAAGACCGAGAATTATTCATGATATTGTTGATAGCGCTTCGGCCATTATTCTATGTTATCTGCCAGGAGATTACGGCGCAGAGGCCTTAATTAATTTGATGTATGGAGAGGCAAATTTCAGCGGCAAACTTCCTTATACGTATCCAAAATATGATGGCGTAATCGAATTTTATGACCATCCGAGAAGTGTAGACCGATCAAAGAATGGCCCTTTTGATGCCTATGATCCAGAATGGGATTTTGGATTTGGCTTATCGTATTCAAAAGTTACTTACTCTAAGCTAACGTTAAATAATTCTACGATGCATAAAAATGATAGCCTTAGGGTTTCAGTTTTTATCCAAAACGAAAGTAATCAGAAAACAGATGAGGTAGTACAATTGTATCTCAGTGACCAATATGCCAGTTTTGTACCTACCGGGAAAAGTCTAAAACGGTTTTCGAAAGTTACGCTTCAAGCGAATGAGCGCAAAGAGCTTGTTTTTTATCTTTACCCCGAAGATCTAAAATTTGCTGATCATAGAGGAATGGATATGCTTGAACAAGGAGATTACACCCTTACGATTGGTAATCAGTTACTTGATTTCAAATTCTTATTAACTAATTAATAGTTTTTTAGCCAATTAAGTTAAAAAAACAACTACTTATTGTATTTCTTACTATATTTGTATTTGAACTATATTAAATTTATATTGTTATTCAGTTTAACTTAAATTATTTTACTATGAAAAAACTATTACTTCTTTTAGCATTCCCAATTTTAGGTGTATCTGCCCAAATTGAGGGAACTTGGAAACTGGCTCCACAAGCGGGATCTTTAGCTGTTGGTCCAGCATTGAATAATCTAACTTGGTTTTCAAGTTCTTTAGGCGATGTTACCACGAGAGCTTGTTTGTTCGACGACTCTATTAAATTTGCACCTGGAGGTGTTATGACGCATTACATGGACGGAAGCACTTGGTTGGAAGGTTGGCAAGGTGCTCCTGAAGGTTGCGGTACGCCTATCGCTCCTCACACTGGTGGTGCGGCAACGTATGCTTTTGATGCCGCCTTAGGTACCTTAACCGTTAATGGTTTAGGCGCACACATGGGATTGGCTAAAGTACACAACGCAGGTGAGCTCACTAGTCCTGCTGGAGCTGTTTCTACTATTACCTACAATGTGCTTTTCTCTAATGGAGGAAATACCATGACTGTTCAAATTAATTTTGGTTCAGGATGGTGGCAGTTTGTTTATCAAAAAACGGTAGTTATTAACGCTCCAACACCAAATATCACATTTAAAGTAGATATGAGCCAGTACACTGGCCCTGCATATACTGGGGTATTTGTTAACGGAACATTCAACGGTTGGAATGGTACATCAAACCCAATGTCAGATGCAAATATGGATGGTGTTTGGGAGGCCACAGTTCCAATTGGGGCTGGCGCTATTGAGTACAAATTTACCCTTGATGGATGGAATGGTCAGGAACAATTTGTTGGCGGTGAGACATGTACTGTAACTAATGGAGGATTTACAAATCGTTCATACACTGTTACTGGCGATGCTGTTTTAGGAACAGTTTGTTATAATAGTTGTACGGCTTGTGCTAGCAATGTTACTTTCAAAGTAGACATGGCTAATTATGTTGGTCTACCTTTCACAGGTGTTTTCTTAAATGGAACATTCAACAATTGGTGTGGAGCGTGTAATCCAATGACGGACTCAAATATGGATGGAATTTGGGATCTTACAATTCCATTACCAAATGGTGCAATTGAATATAAGTTCACCTTAGATGGTTGGAATGGTCAAGAGCAATTTGTTGGTGGTGAACCTTGCACAGTAACAAATGGAGGATTTACGAATCGTTCATATACCGTTGCTGGAATAGCTGATTTAGGCGTTGTGTGTTTTAACACTTGCGCTGCTTGTGTTTCTGGCATCGAAGATTTATCAAGCCAAGCGGTATCGGTTTATCCAAATCCATCTAATGGAACTCTTGCTGTTGTATCTAATGCATCAGCAATCTTGAACAACATTACAAATATTATGGGTGAAACTGTAATTGCATTAAAAGGCAATGAAAGTAGCATCAATATAGAGAGCCTAAGAGCTGGTATTTATTTCTTGAACTTCACTGTGAAAGGAGAGAACCAAACAATCAGAATAATTAGGAATTAAGGTTATCAATACTTAGTAAAAGGGGCGATTTTTTCGCCCCTTTTTTTTGTCTATAAAATGGGTAATTCAGTTTAATGAATATTTTTTTTTATCTTGTCAGTATATATAAGGATGCCTACACCACAAGACCAATCGAATAATCCCTTGCATGGGATAACGCTTGAGAAAATGCTCACTGAACTCCATGAAAAATTTGGTTGGGAAAAGCTTGCTTATTTTGTTCCCATAAATTGTTTTAGTCACGAGCCAAGTGTAAAATCAAGTTTAAAATTTTTGAGACGCATGCCTTGGGCTAGAGCCAAGGTCGAAAAATTGTACCTTGACCGAATTGTAAGTGAAAAGCTTAACGGTTTTGATTAATTAAGGAAGATTGGAATTAGTATTATCCTAAATGTTTCCTTTATGATCCTTATATCTTTTGTACTTTTACTCCATGGATTTTGATATTGAATTACGCTTTAACGCTTTAAAAACTCATCTTGAGCTTACTTTTGGTGGGGGCATGGATGTACAGGCGATTTTATTTTTAATTGGGGTGAATGAATTAGGGCAAGGGCATAAAAATTATACAAAAGCGGAGAAAACAGATTTACTACATATTGCGATTTGTACGCTTTTAGAACCATATGGCTATTATCAATTTGAAGGACGTGACCAAGAAAATTGGCCACATTTTAAGGTGTTAAAAGCGATTCCTGCTATTACCGACCGTGAACAACAACATTTGATTAAAGAAGCTATGATAGATTATTTTATCGCCAACAAATATTATTCGGAATCGGAAGATAATCCCCAATATACTAGTGGGGTTTAGGTCCGATGTATTCTATGCAGGGATTTAAACCAACAAAACACTTTTCTGTTAACGGAATGTTTACTTCGAGTTTCAACCTTCCTTTTTTAGCATCAAATGTGGCATCTGCTTCGCTTCG
>Ga0208858_1000153_pt1 | contig 15057 bp, 8 predicted proteins | sample LakMenEpi16Nov12_FD_150704 | JGI IMG/M metagenome (GOLD analysis project Ga0208858, IMG submission 150704) | Freshwater microbial communities from Lake Mendota, WI - 16NOV2012 deep hole epilimnion (SPAdes) | ecosystem: Environmental > Aquatic > Freshwater > Lake > Epilimnion/Euphotic zone ...
GATAAATAACCCACGAAGCGGTATCGGCACCATTACCAATTGGAGCGGCGTTATAATCCCTGAACTTACATTCAAAATAGCCTTTTTCCAAGAGCAATGGATCTACTACTTTAATGTTAATCGGACCTTTGCCATAATCGTATTCTGGCGTATCGGTAAATCCATTGGCAAGTATTTTAGAGAGCGTTGAATCGGTAAATTCAATCGGTCGATTTCCATTGCCGTAACCATCTAGACGCGTTATTTTTGGCGATGAACCGTAGGCAATCAATTGATTGGTACCATCTGCTTCAGGCGTAGGATTATGCGGAACAGCTGAAATTGAACTTATTGCTGTACCATCATAATTTAATCGTGAGGAAATGTATGGAATTTTTTGGCCATCTAAAAATAATGCATCATTAGGATCGTACTTTTTAAATTCGTTGAAAGCATAAGCAACAGCAACATAATAATACGTTTTATGATTTACCAATTGACGTGCACCTTGCGCAAAGGCATCTTCGGTTACTCTAAATGAGTGTCTGATACCAGTGTTTTGGCCATCAACTTTTTCTACAGGGACAGCGAATCCAAGCGCTTCATCAAAAACGAAATTAATGATACGATCTTGATCATTCTTAATATCACACTGAGCAACCAATCTCGCTTTAGTAGGGTCTTCGATATCAGAAATTGAAACATCTGAACTTTTCAATTGAAAGATTTGATATCCTTCAAAGCGATAAAATCGATCAACTGTTGGATCTGGAATATTGATTTCATCCTCTTCAGCATATCCTTCTTGATAATTATTAGAAGATGACGGGTTTTCAAGCATTAAAATCAATTCGTTCTCTAGCTCTTGAATGGTAATTTTAGGCGCATCTGGAGGAGATAAGATTTTGAAACAAGCATCAAATAACGCTTGCGCCTTGGTATCAGCTCTTTTCATTGCTTCTACTGAAGCGAACAAATCGCCATCCGTACTTCTGCCATAAACAATACCAACAGTAATATTATTTACCGCTCCCGGCTTAAGGGTAAATGGTCCAGCAGATTGAACAAAACGACGGTCACCAACAGGGTTATTGCTAGTGGCCTCATCCCAACCATTTGGAAATTGTCCAGTCATGTCAACACCTCCCGTAGACCATGACAAAGGATCTGATGTTCCAGGAAACATATAATCAGTTAATTGTTGTGTTGATGTTCCAGTTCCCAACCCACCATAATACATTTCGGATCCATTAGCCCATTGACCTTCCATAAAATTATAATATTCTGCCGCTGGCCCTGGATCGTTGTAAGGATAGGCAGCAGTTGAAGTATAGTAGGTAAATCTACGCATACCAAATCGCTCATTGTCGATAATTCCATCGGAATAACCGATACCAATTCCTTTATAAACAATCCCATTATTAGCTAATGCATCCACAACAGTAGGTACAATATTCGTTTGTGTAACATCATCATAATAAGGTCCAGGATTATCAACTCCATCTCCATCTTGATAAGGACCTTCAAAGAAGTCACAACCAATTGCGGGTGGATTCTCTCCATATCCTAAGCGACTTCCATCACTTTCATCATTAAGGTCACCATTGTACATATAACCCAAACCTCTAGAGACATCACATCCAGCATAATCATCGGCATAATTTCCAACATCAGCATCAAGGTACTGAGCAAAATAGGTGTCGTAAAGCGTTTGTGTTCCACGATTTATAAGCTCATAGTTATAGAAAGTCATACGGTTTACCTCATCGTTTGTAGCAAACGAAAATGCTTGAGCGCGAATTTCCATACCGATTGGATCACCATTTGTTTCTGTATGGATGTTTCCTTTATCATTAAATACCCACCAATGCGTTTCGTCACCATAAAGTGAAATTCGTCGATCGAAACCACATTGAATATCATCACGACCTAGTATATCATCATACCAAGGATGATCTCCATTATCAGGATTATAGTTCCCATCACCATCGCGATCATAGTAAGGCGCTAAGAAATAATCTTGACCCAAGGACACATCGCCATGAGCAGGCCAACCATAAATTCGATTTAACTCATCATTTGAAGGTGGGATAATATCATCGCAACCCTCGGTTACAATTCCTTCATTACACTCATAGTAGATATTAAAGCGAATAACCTCCGCTTTTCGAATCGTATAAAATTGATCGTAAGCAATACATTGATTGGGATCAATATTAGCCTCGCCAAAATCCCTTACAACATTGTCACCAACAGGAAAAAGAGGATTGTAATCTCCAGATCCTGGATTAACCGTTAAAGGACCAGGCCAAAAGTCATTTCCTGAACGATACCTAAGCGCTGCCAACTTGAGCTGACCATTAACATCCGTTCCTCCCATCCAAAGAGCTCCAGCAAAAATAGCAAATCGTTTACTATCTTTCGGAACCTCATAAGCTGCAATTGAAGCTTGCCTATTTTGGAACATACTTCCACCTTGCTCAATCAATGCGCTAACATCGTTAAAGTTCATTGTTAACTTTGCAGTCGCCGGGCTACAATTTGCCCCTTTCGGCTTTCCTGGTTTATTGTCTTTTTCTCCTGGCCCATAATATGCTAAGGCATTCGTAAAAAACAAGCCAACACTTACAATTGTAATAATAAATTGCTTTTTCATAGCTGTTCTATTTCTTTATTTAAAAATCAAATTTTATTCCCAAGCGAATTGTTCTAGGGGAACTTATATTAAATGCATTCTGAACTTTCATCGTGTAATAATCACGGAAAGACTGTTCATCCGTTTGATTCTGAATCGATGTTTGGCTTGCCGCAGCGGCTAAATAGCCATCATCATCCCAGTTTCCAGTTGCACGATATACGCCTAATTTATTAAACTGATTTAACAAGTTAGTAGCGCGAATATAAATATTCAAGAATGTTACTTTTTTCTTATCATTCTTTCCGCCCATCTCGATGTTAATGGTGCGATCCAACTGTAAGTCCATTCTATATGACCAAGGAAGACGCGAACCATTTAAGGTACCGCTAATTCCCGCATTTAAATTACCAATTCCTTCATCGGTAATAAACGTTTGCGCGGAATAAGGTGAGCCAGAATAGATATTAGTAAAGATGTTTAGACCTGTATTTTCTAAAATATTAAAATCTCCGATTTTTGGACCGTTGTAATCCCCACCTTCTCCATATCGATAATCGAATGTTACTGCAAAAGCATGTCGTTGGTCGAAAGAATAAGGGAATATATTTCTCAAGTTAGGGATACCGGCATTAATAAGTGCCCCCATAGACGTTGCATCAGACCCTGTACCATCTGCAAATTGCAAGGTATAGTTTGCAGTCATTCTAATATTTCCGGTTTGTCTTAAATCATAGGAAATCGTCATACCTTTCACCGTACCGAAATCGCGATTTCCGTAAGTTTTATAAGTAGCTGGATAAGCTTCAAAAACATTTATCAGCTGAACGTTGTTTCGTTGCTCACGATAAAATGCAGAAATCTTAATCGATGAAGTACGAGAAAGAACTTGTTGAAAACCTAATTCATAATCTACAGTAGTTTCAGGCTTTAGGTTAGCATTATCAATAATAGCACTTCTAGATTGAATAAATTGATAATCGAAAGGATCGAAACGGAAGCCTGACGTCGGTCTTTTTGTTAATACATCATAATGCGCGAAGAAAGAAGCCTCTTCCGAAATCGGAAATGAGAAGGCAATTCTAGGCATGATATTGACTTGTGCTTTATAATCTTCAAATGCACTTCTATCAGGAGTTTCTTGCTGTGGATTTAACAACCATGGAGCAATACCTGCAGCACCTTTAATTACCTTTGGATCTTCGATTGTCGTTCCTGAAGCATTAAACCAATTCGCTTCGGATCTAAATCCATTTATTGAATTCGGATTATTAACATCATTAACATAAACGACATAATCATCTCCCATACTTTCCGGGATAACAACCCATGAATAAAGCGATGGATCATTAAGCTTTAATGCTTTTGCTTCTTTCACCGTGCGGGCGTTAAAAAACAAATAAGGATCTTTAAGAACAGGCTGGTTAGCATCAAATACATCAACACGTACCCCAACGTTGAAAACGATGTCTTTAAAGGCAAATTTATCCATGATATAGCCGGCGATATAAACAGGTTGGAATGAACCTACAAAACGCTTAAAGTTGCCATTTTCATCATAATCTTCAAAATAACTATTTATATCGGTTGCACCAGATACTTTTTTTCCAGTATGATCATAGCCATAGTAGGAAACAAATGAGTTTCCACCATTTAGCAATTCATCCGGTGAAAACATATCAAAAGAATACAGATTTGGGTCATATTGATCAATATCAACAAAATCGTCACCAGCAGGATTTAGTCCCAGTTTACCTCTTAAATTATAATCAAAGAACGATTGATTGTCATCAAATTCCTGTCCACCATAAAGACCTGAACCATCTTGAAATGCGCTTCCAGAATTCAGACGATCATAGGTAATGGCTTTAAACGAACCTGAATCCGAAACAACACCAGAATTTAAATCCAACTCGCGAATGTGAAAGTTAGCTAACTGTCGAGCAATCGACCAAATACCAATTGGGCCATTTGTACCGCCGCCAGTGGTGGTTCCAGAACCCCATCCTCTATCAATTCGTTGTTCAAATTCAAATCCTAGAGAAATATTGTGATCTCCGATATTTAATGATCCAGCCCCCGTTACTCGGAACTGATCATTTTCAGACTTTCCAAAGAAATTATACGGCGACCCGATGTTGCTCCAAATACCGTAAACGCTTTGAGGCGAATCACCATTTCTCAAGGCATTACCTTGTTGAATTTGAAACAAGTTTTCGTAATGTCCAAGAGGCGACCCATCATAGATATCATAGTATTGCGTTGTAATGGCAGCTAGTGCAGCATTGGTTTCTGAAGCTTCAAACGCTACTTCAACATCTTTAAATCCATCATGAACATAGGTTTGTGTATTTGGATTAAAGGCGTAAGAAGGTCGTCGTGTGGTGGTGAATTTACCAACATGACCATAATTAAAGATATTGTACATGTGCTTAGGATCATATGTATCACTTTTTGACTTAGAATAATCGACCATGATATTATACATAGCCGATCTTATTTTAGAGCTACTTCCTTCTCTTTCGTTATTAAAACGCTGTGATAATTTACCATAAACTCGGTAATCTAAACTTTCTGAAAACCCAAAGTTTTGGAAATTTAATAGCGATCCACCATAGGAATAATTGTTTCCTCTACTGTAATTTAATGAACCTCCAAACTGAACATTCACGGTTGGACCTGTATTGACATCTATTTTACCTTGTGCAGAAATAGTGGTGTTTCTTGCATTCATACGCCAAGGAACCTTTTCGAAATCATCTTGACGTAAAAATAAAGCATTATGAAAAGTTCCGAAACCAGAGGATGTAGGACGTAAAGGATTACTTAATAGTTCATCACGCACATCTTTTTTAATTCGGTAACCTCCACCAGCAAGAGGTCGGCCATCCAATTGATCCGTATAGTTTGCAGACACCAAAAAACCTAGCCTTGGCTTTGTTTTTTTACCTGTTGAATCGCGCTGCATCCATAATGGTCCAGATAACATTCCTTCGACTAAGTTATAGCCAAATTGATCAAGGCCTAGTACTTTTCCGTCATAGCCATCTGGATCTTCACCATTAATATAAACACCAGAAGAAACGACCTCCATACTACCAAAATAAATAGACGAAGGACCTCTTGTGGTCACAGATATAATTCCACCAGTAACGTCACCATAATTTGCAGGAACACCACCAGTAATAACAGATACTTCTTCTAATGCCGACTTAGGAAGATTCGCAGAGCCACGCACCTTAATACCATCAATGTAAAAATACGTTCCATCTTGGCGGGAACCCCTTACTGAAATAGCTCCTGAGCCTTCGTTGGTATTAACTCCACCAACTGAAGATGCCACTCCAGCAGCTGATCGCACTGGTAATCGAGCGATGTCTTCTCTTCCAATTGTAGCACCTGAAGCACCACCATCTTTATCAATCAATGGGATTTTGTATGCTGTAACTTTAATTTCAGCAATGTCCAATACGCTTTTGGGCTTAGATAATACTAGATTATCTAAAAACGTTATTTTATCTGGCGAAATATTTACCCCAGTAGTAACACCGGGTTGATAACCATCTTGATTTCTTACTTCAACATCATAAACGCCAGGAAGAACACCATTTATTTGAAATTTCCCATCAAAATCTGTGTTTGCGGCACCTTTTATTGTACCATTTTGCATCAATAAGACCTTACTTATTGGCAAAGGCTCTCCAGAAACTTCATCTTTAACAAGCCCTTTGACAGTTCCTAATCCTGACTGAGAAAATGAGTAAGAACTTAAAAATAAGAGGCTTACTAATATTAGTTTTGCTTTACCAAACATATTTTGTACGTATAAGTTTATTATATTTCGCATTTATTGAATCCGTAAATATAGAAAAAATATTTATTTTAACATAAAAGTAAAAAATAGTTAGCTTAAAAATAATTCTCAACTTTGCGACCTAAAAAAGATGCGCATTGACAAAAATTAACCCTTCAGATAACGCTTACTTTTTTGAATGCACTAAAAACGCTGCTGCCGTTTCAATTCTTTCTCTGCGCGAGAACCACCCACTTAAAGAAACGTTTTTGTTTGATGACGAAAAGGAAAAATTATCCCTCCTGAAAAATGAAAAAAGAAGATTGGAATTCTGTGCCATTCGTTTCATTAGAAATCAAAAAAATATACCCTTTTCAATTGCTTACAACCCAATTGGCGCACCCTATTTAGTAGGTTCTCCAATGCATGTAGGAATTAGTCATTCAAATGATCTAGTTGGTTTAGCGCTTGCCCCTTTTAAAGTAGGCCTTGACATTGAATTAATTTCGGATCGAATCCTTACGATTAAAAACCGATTTACAACTTCACAAGAAGTGGCGCTTTTTAGTTACGCGGAGGCTATAAACTTAACTATTATTTGGACAATCAAAGAGGTATTATATAAATTAGCTGGCAGACTAGAAATTAATTTAACAAGCGAGTTAATGATTAATAGCGTAGAGGGAGACACGGCCAACTGTTTATTTCTATCGGCAGAGGGTTGGCGCAGTGTAGCGGTAAAATTTCAAGAAAAAAACAATTATATTATTAGTTTTAATCCATCGACCTATCATGAAAAATAATGTCTATCAAAAAATAGCAAGTGAGAAAAAAGGCATTGCCATTTTAATTGATCCGGAAAAATTTTCTTCCGTTCAACGTTTAACTTCTTTGATCAATAAAGTAAATGCTGCACGACCCAATTTTATTTTTGTTGGTGGGAGTACCGTCACCAGAAAAGATTTCAATCAATGTTTAAGCGTTATGAAATCATTGACAAAAATTCCCATTGTTATTTTTCCTGGAGCAGCACACCAAGTGAGCCAAGAAGCTGATGCGATTCTTTTTCTTTCATTACTTTCGGGACGAAATCCCGACTATTTGATTGGTCATCATATCCAAGCTGTAGATGAGCTTGAAAAAATGGATATTGAAATAATACCCACTGCTTATTTACTTATTGACGGGGGGAGAAAGTCTGCCGTTGAATACGTTTCACAAACCAATCCAATTCCTTCTAACCAACCGAATATCGTTCGGAAAACAGCTTTAGCGGGTAAATACCAAGGAAAAAAAATCATTTATTTAGATGCTGGTAGCGGTGCTGCCGATGCGATTCCCATAGAAATAATAAAAAGTGTAAATAACCTTGATCTGCCATTAATTATTGGTGGCGGAATTCGTACAATCGCTAACATTAAGCAAGCACACGATGCGGGGGCAAACCTCGTGGTTATTGGAAATAAGATTGAAGATGACATGGATTTTCTATTGGATATTGCGAACTACAGTAAAGTAAATTTAACTGGAAACGAAGCTTCGGTTTAGACGCTTGCCTTTAAGCTTAAGTCCAAGCTTCTTGCAGAATGAGTTAAGGCACCAATTGAAATAAATTGCACGCCAGTCCTTGCATAATCAAGAACATTATCGATTGTTATGCCACCGGAAGCTTCCGTTTCAAGATGTTCTGGGATTCTTTTTACGGCTATTTCGAGGTCGCTAGGAGTGAAATTATCCAACATAATTCGATCAACTCCGCCAAGGGTAATCACTTCATTTAATTCATCAAAATTTCGAACTTCAATTTCAATCTTACGCAACAAATTATTAGTACTTAGGTACTCCCTCGTTTTTTGAATGGCCTGCTTTATTCCACCTGCATAATCGAGGTGATTATCTTTAAGCATGACCATATCATATAAACCAAAGCGGTGATTTGTTCCACCACCAATCCGGACCGCTTCTTTTTCAAAGTAACGAAATCCCGGTGTTGTTTTTCTTGTGTCTAAAATTGTAACTGGGTAAGCGCTCACTTTTGATACAACTTGATTTGTCAGCGTAGCAATTGCTGACATTCGTTGTAAAATATTAAGAACTGTTCGTTCTGTTGTCAAGATAGTTTGTGATGCTCCCGACACAATAAACGCCACATCACCCACTTTAATAGGATCTCCATCATTTTTAAAACAACGTAGCGTTATATTTTCATCATACAGCGAGTAAAGTCTTTTTACCACCTCAAGTCCCGCCAAAACACCATTTTCTTTAACTAGTAATTTTGCTGAAGCACTTGCATTAGCAGGAACACAAGCCAATGTAGAATAATCTCCATCACCTATGTCTTCCTGTAAAAACTGTAAAAGATACGCGTCAACCATCATGTGCAAAGGTATTTTAAAAGGCGTAATCCTGATTAAAAAAAAGCTACTTCTTTACTATCAAAGACTAAATTAAGTAATTTTAGGGCATTATGAAACGCCTTTTAAGATTTCGTTTAACCTTATTATTGATCTTGATTAGCCTCAGTGTTTCCGGCCAAACACCAAACTCAAAGAATAATCGCGCACTAATTGCAGCAGCAATTAAAAAATTTAATGACCCAAAAGGCCCAGATCCATTGAAAACATATGCGATCATTAATGATTTAATGATTATTAAAAATAGCTGCGATGCAAATCAAAAGAATACGATTGATTTATTAACAAGCGAGCAACAGAATAGACAAGGAAATATACCAGGTTTTCTTATTCAAATGGAGCAGTTAATCAATCAAAACCCACGGTTTAGCGACCCTATCTTGCGGCAATATTATGCGCTAAATATGACAGAATACTATGTCTATAAAAATGACCTTACTACGGCATCCACCCAAAATCTTAAGCACATATTTGAAGTTAAAAAGTTAAAGAAAAATCAAGATATTGCACAAGCGTATCAATCTCGATCATTTCTATTTCTTATTAAAAACAATAAAGATTCCTCTCTCTTTTACACGCGATTATCTTCCAAATTCGCCAAGCGATCTGACAGTAGAATTGAACTTGCTCTTTGTTTCCACAATGAAAGTAAAATTCATGCCCACTTTGGCGATTTAGAAGTGGCCGTCGAAAAAGAGCTCTTAGCCTTACAATTTGCGGAAAAATATAATTTAAGCTATTATGAGTCAGTTTTTAACAGAACTATTTCTAACTATTCACTGGAGGTGCAAAATAGTAAAGAAAGTAAGAACTACATTCGGAAAGCACTAGACATCTCAAAAAAACTATATGACCAGCGATCTATTGCGCTGTGCGAAATAAGTCAAGGCGGCATTCTTATTTTTGATCAACGTTTTACTGAAGCGATAGAACTTTTAGAAGTTGCTATAAAAAAATTAGAGCGCTATAAAGATGCTGAAAACATAGGGAAAGGGCATGAATATTTAGGCAACGCGTACGAAAAAACCAACAAATCAACTGAAGCGCTTACTTCTTTTGAGCGAGCTTTAAAATATTATGAGAGCATAGGAAACAGGGATAAAATAGGGGATGTATTTCATAGCATTGGGGAAGTTTATTTAAAACAAAAGTTGTTTGTAAAGGCGGAATTATACCTCAATAAATCGATTGAAATAAGAACGCAACAAAGTGAAAACAATAAAATATACACAAGTTATCGGGTCTTATCAGACCTTTATGCCCAAACTGGAAAGAAGGATGCTTCATTTTTATATCTGAAAAAATACGTCGATTTTATCGAATTGAATTCAACCTTTAAGAATTCCCAAAAGATTGCCTCCTTAACACAGAAAAATTCAAGCGAGGCTCGAGAACGACTATTAGAACTTCAAGGAGAAACCTTGGAAAAAGAATTAAAAGAAAAGAAAATACTTCAATTACAAAGTGATCGTCGTTTTTATGGAATCATTTTTACCATAATTATTTTATTATTAGGTGGAATAATAGTGACTATCATGTTAAGTCAAAATAAAATAAAACAAGAGCAACGTGATGCTGAAATGACTCAATCCTTGTTGCGTTCTCAGATGAACCCACATTTTATTTTTAATGCTATGTCTGTCATTCAAAGTTATATTTATAGTAATACACCCGACATCGCCTCGAAATTCTTGGTCAATTTCTCTCGTTTAATTCGCTTAATTCTAGAAAATTCACACAAAGAATTTATTCCTTTGGAAGTCGAAGAGGAAATTTTAACTAAATACTTAAACACACAAAAATTGCGCTTTGAAAACCGATTTAATTTCAAAATTAAAATCGAAGAAGAGCTTCGATTAAAGCGCGTAATGATTCCCCCGATGATTACACAGCCCTTTATTGAAAATGCCATTGAGCATGGACAATTGAATACGATTTCAAATGGCTTGATTACTATTTACATGAGGCAAACAAACGGCCTATTAGACATCACTATATCAGATAACGGGGTCGGCAGAGCCAAGGCAAATAAAATAAAGAAAAATAAGAACCACAAATCAATGGCGATAACCATAACCCGCGAACGCATCGAAATTTTGAATAGAAAATATAAAGGAAAAGGTAGTTTATCCATTAAAGATTTTAATTTAGAGGAGAAAACTGGGACACAAGTAAATATTAGTTTGCCAATTGTTTGCGAAAATATTACATTTAACCATGAAGAAAAAAGTACTCATAATTGACGATGAAAATCGCACGCGCGATTTCGTAAAAAAAATGATTGATTCATTCAACTTGGACCTTGATGTTTATACGGATGGTGAAAACGTGGAAACAGGCATTGAGGCAATTAATCGCATACAACCAGACATCCTTCTTTTAGATATTCAGATGCCTGATGGGACTGGATTTGATGTATTAAACAGCATTGAAACAAAAAATTTCGAGGTTATTTTCATCACTGCCTATCAAGAATATGCCATAAAAGCCATAAAATTTAGTGCTTTAGATTACATTCTTAAACCCATTGACTCTGAAGAGCTACATAGTTCAATTATCACCGCCATCGATTCATTAGAATTTAAGCGAGAAGAAACTCAATACATTGCCTTAGAAAATAATATACAACCCAATAACCGAAGAAAACTTGTTTTAAAAACACAGGAATGTGTTTTTGTTGTAGACCTAAATGAAATTATTCGTTGCGAAGCAGACAAAAACTATACTTTTTTCTATTTAAATAACGGAAAAAAAATATTGGTTTCTAGAACATTAAAGGATTATGAAACCATGCTAAATGGCTACGGATTTTTTAGAATTCAGCAATCACACCTCATCAATTTGGAGTATTTAGATCGATATGACAAGCAACAGGGCGGCGCAATCATCATGAAAGACGGGACCGCCGTTCCGCTTTCACCAGCTAAAAAAGACCAGTTTTTTAAATTACTAGAAAAGCTTTAAGCCAAGGCTTGTTTTAAATCGTCTATTAAATCGTCCACATCTTCAACGCCGACACTCAATCTGATTAGGGAATCAACGACGCCACTTTTTTCCCTTACTTCTTTTGGGATTGATGCGTGCGTCATCGTTGCAGGATGCCCAATTAATGACTCAACACCCCCTAAGGATTCAGCAAGCGCAAATAGCGATACTTTTTTGACAACAGCGAGTGCGTCCTCTAAGTTGTTTCCTTTTAAGGTAAAGGAAATCATTCCTCCAAACCCACGCATTTGTTGCTTTGCAATATTATGATTAGGGTGATCTTCAAATCCTGGCCAATACACTTTTTCAATTTTGGCACTAGTCTTTAAAAAGCGAGCGATTTTTTCCCCGTTCTCACAATGCCGTTGCATACGAAGATGCAGTGTTTTTATTCCTCTTAAAACCAGAAATGAATCCATTGGGCCAGTTACAGCTCCTGAAGAATTTTGTATGCGGTACATTTCAGCTGCTATATTTTCATCGGAAGTAACCAAGGCACCCATGATGACATCAGAGTGTCCACCTAAGTATTTAGTAACGGAATGCATAACGATATCAGCTCCCAAATCAAGCGGATTTTGTAAATATGGCGTTGCAAAGGTATTATCCACACATAAAAGCGCGCCTGTTTTTTTTGCAATTATTGACATGGCGGAAATATCAATAATGTTCATCATCGGGTTAGTGGGAGTTTCAACCCATATAATTTTGGTGTTTTTAGTTAACACTCGTTCTACCTCCGCTATATTTTGCATGTCGACAAAATGAAAAACGATACCATATTTCTCAAAAATAGTTTTGAAAATTCGATACGAACCACCATACAAATCATTCGTAGAAATCACCTCATCGCCAGGATTAAGCATTTTAATGACACAATCTATTGCCGCTAAACCTGAACCAAAACAAGCTCCAAATTTACCATTTTCAATGGCTGCAATATTTTTTTCAAGTGCGTGACGAGTAGGATTTTGCGTGCGCGAATATTCATACCCTTTATGATTTCCAACGCCATCTTGAACGTACGTGGACGTTTGATAAATAGGTGTCATAATAGCGCCTGTTGCCGGATCAGGCTGAACGCCTGCGTGAATGGCTTTTGTACCGAATTTCATCTCTTGATAATTTTATACAAAATTAATAGAATTCTTTGATTTTAGATAGCTGTTTAATTTATCAAACCTCTATTAAAGCATTCATTTAAAGTTTTAATTCTATTGCTGGATCCCAAAAAATCAAGGTAAAAGATTGAACTTGATTTTTTATAACTTTAATTCCTTCAGCTTCAAGTCTTTCTTGCATTGTGCTATGGGTTTCAAAATGTAATCTACCTGTTAAAAGCCCTATTCGATTCACCACTCGATGTGCTGGAACATCTAAATGTACATGGGATGCATTCATTGCCCATCCGACCATTCTCGCTGCTGATTTTATACTTAGATAATTAGCAATAGCGCCATAGGATGTAACACGGCCACTTGGAATTAGCCTTACTACTTGGTAAACCTGTTCAAAAAAATCCTTGTTTTTAATTGATACTACAAGAGCCATACTGAAAACGTTCCGAAAAAAAAACCTCTCAAAAGAGAGGCTTAGCTTTTTTTTATTTTACTCAATGTCCTTTACAGCAATCTTTCTTTTCAGATGCATTACCCATCCATTTTCCATCTTTTCCATAATGGGATAGACAAGCCGTCTTTTCAGCGGGAGTACACTTTAAGGAATCACACATTTTAGCGCATTCATCCTTTGTCATTTTAGCACATTGGCTCATGTCGCATTTTCCCATTGAAGCATGGCAATTTTCTTTTTTTCCACATGAAGAAGAAGCACATTTACCGTCTACCATTTCACATTTGGTTTCAGAGTCAATCGCTTTTTTTGCATCATGATGACCACTTCCTAAAATTGGAGCGATTACCAAACCAATTAAACATGTTAATTTGATTAAGATGTTCATTGATGGACCAGAAGTGTCTTTGAATGGATCACCAACTGTATCGCCAGTTACTGCTGCTTTATGAGCATCAGAACCTTTGAATGTCATTTCTCCGTTGATTTCAACACCCGCTTCGAAAGACTTTTTCGCATTATCCCAAGCACCACCAGCGTTGTTTTGGAAAACCGCCCAAAGCACACCAGAAACGGTAACTCCAGCCATGTAACCGCCTAACATTTCAGCGATTAATTGATTGTTATCACCGTACACTAATTTACCTAAAAGAACTATTGCAATTGGGAAACCAATCGTCATAACTCCTGGCAACATCATTTCTCTAAGCGCTGCTTTTGTTGAGATTTCCACACATTTACCATATTCCGGTTTGCCAGTTCCTTCCATAATTCCAGGGATTTCTTTGAACTGACGACGCACTTCATATACCATATCCATGGCAGCTTTTCCGACAGAATTCATTGCTAAAGCAGAGAATACAACGGGGATCATTCCACCAATAAACAACATCGCTAAAACAGGAGCTTTGAAAATATTTATTCCATCAATTCCTGTAAATGTTACATAAGCAGCAAATAAAGCCAAAGAAGTTAATGCTGCCGAAGCAATTGCAAATCCTTTACCGGTTGCTGCCGTTGTGTTTCCTACTGAATCCAATATATCTGTACGTTCACGCACTTCTTTCGGTAATTCACTCATTTCAGCAATTCCACCTGCGTTATCAGATATAGGTCCGAAAGCATCAATCGCCAATTGCATCGCGGTTGTTGCCATCATTGCTGAAGCGGCTAAAGCTACCCCATAAAATCCTGCTAATTCATAAGAGCCCCAAATAGCGGCTGCAAATAAAATGACCGTTGGAAAAGTAGAAATCATTCCAGTTGCTAGTCCCGCAATTACGTTTGTTCCTGCACCTGTAGAAGATTTTTGAACAATTTTTAGTACCGGTTTTGTTCCCAATCCAGTATAGTATTCTGTTACAGATGAAATAGCCCCGCCAACAACTAGACCAACAAGCGTAGCAAAAAATACTCTTAAAGAAGAAATTTCTTTAATTCCTTCACCGAAAAAGCTCATTTTCATTGTAGTAGGCAACATCCACGTAACTAAAAAATAACAAGCAACCGCCGTTAATACGATCGAAACCCAGTTTCCAATGTTTAGTGCTTTTTGAACTTGAGCTTCTTTTGCATCATTGCTAGTAATCTTAACCAGCATAGTTCCTATAATTGAAAACAGAATACCAAAGCCAGCAATGGACATAGGCAATAAAATTGGACCAATTCCTCCAAAA
>Ga0208858_1000154_pt1 | contig 15047 bp, 9 predicted proteins | sample LakMenEpi16Nov12_FD_150704 | JGI IMG/M metagenome (GOLD analysis project Ga0208858, IMG submission 150704) | Freshwater microbial communities from Lake Mendota, WI - 16NOV2012 deep hole epilimnion (SPAdes) | ecosystem: Environmental > Aquatic > Freshwater > Lake > Epilimnion/Euphotic zone ...
TGCGTGAAAATGGTGCTAAAGTAATTCATGGTGCAGCGAATCTTAAGGTACACTCGAAAATGATTCAAATTTCAAGGTATAAAGATAAAAAAGAGCAATTGTTTAGCTACGTAGGTACTGGAAACTTTAATGAAAAGAGCGCAAAAATATATACGGACTTTGCCTTGCTAACGAGTGATAAATCAATTTCTAATGAAATAAAAAAAGTGTTTGGTTTGTTGGAGAACAACTTGGACCGAATGGTTTTTAGGCATTTGATTGTTTCTCCCATTAATACGCGGAGAAAGATCTATAAATTAATTGATACGGAAATTGGCAATGCAAAAATGGGGAAGGCTGCGGGAATTAAAATTAAACTGAATAACCTTACTGATCTTTCCTTAATCGAAAAGCTATATGAGGCAAGTGCTGCGGGTGTAAAAATTGAAATGATTATCCGAGGCATCTGTTGCTTAAAAACAAACATGAAAGGCCTTAGCGAAAATATAACCGTAATTAGTATAGTAGACCGCTATCTAGAACATGGCCGCATGCTAATATTTGAAAATGCAGGAGATCCTTTGTTTTATATTTTAAGTGCTGACTTTATGGAGCGAAACATAGATTATCGCATTGAGGTTGGTGTTCCTATATACTGCAAAACGATACAAGAAGACCTATCACGTGTATTTGATTTTCAATGGAAAGGCAGTGTTAAGTCGCGTTTAATTACCGGAGACCTTAAAAATGTTTATCGAAAAACAAACCTTGCACCATTTCATGCGCAAGTAGAAACGTATAAGTATTATTTAGCCTTTAGTCAAATACCTACTAAATCGATTAATTGAGGTGTCGAGGACGCGTTTGCAAGTGGCGTTAAATCATTAAAAATCGTGTCTATTATCTGTTCCGTTCTATTAGGGTAATTCACCACTATTTGATGAGAATTCAAAAGCCATGAGCTAATCGTTCTACGATGTAATAAACATAACTTATCTAATATAACAACTCCTATTTTTTTTAGACTCTCAGCATTGCACAGTTGTTCATATTGGCCCATCATTGGGATTACCATTAGTTTTTTATTTAAGAACAATGCTTCGGCGGGTAACTCAAACCCTGCTCCACATAACACCCCCTCTGACGTCCTTAAACTCTCTGTGAAATTGTTAGCGTCAATAGGATTTACCCATACATTATTAACACGATACCGGCAGGTAGCATATTTCGAAAAGACATGCCACTCAGCCTTAAAATGCATTAAGGTCTGAACGATAAAATCATCGTGATACGCTGGTAAATAAACCGTATAATGCCCACGGTTTTCAGATTCTAATTCCCTTATGTTTTCTCTTATTACCGGAGTAAAAATAGAAGGAGCATAAGATTCGAAATGAAAACCATATTTATGGGGGCTTGGACAATAATTTCCCAAAATAAAATTCCCTATTCTATGTTTATCTATCGGTTTTGGCGAATTCGGGTGAGAAACCGCCGCCTGATGGCTTAATTCTACCGATTTTACGCCGTGGTACTTTGCCGACCAGGCAGAAATTGGTTCAAAATCACTAATTATTAAGTCGTATTTCTTCGCTGGAAATTGGCTGATTTCTTTGAAAAACTTAAAGACATTTGTGTTAACGGCCGTTTTTATGATATCAACTTTTCCTTTTTTAGAAGACATAAAGCTCATGCCTCGCAATTGATAATCTATCGAAAAAGAGGGTGTCAACTGGGATTGTGTTCCACTCACCAAAATATCTACATGACATCTTTTTCTCAGGTATGGAACAATGTCCTCTGCCCGACTTAAATGGCCATTGCCGGTTCCTTGTATCGCATATAACACTTTCATAAGCTATACTTTTACAACGTTTTGTGTGATTTCAGCAAGTAAAACCTCTATCGAAAGTTCCTCTCTACGAGATTTTATTAATTCGCTTTTTATGTTTTTTTGTGGGCTTTGATCCTCAAAATAAAGCTTCCAAACACCATCGTGGTATTCTAATGCTGTTGAATTTTCAACCCAATCTCCTGAATTTAGGTACATCACCTTTTCACCGCTCTTCGTTTGAATTTCTTTTATTTCCGGTTGATGAATGTGACCACAAATAACGTAATCATATCCATTAGCTATCGCGAGTTCTGCAGCGGTTAGTTCAAAATTGCTTACGTAACTCACAACCCCTTTCACGCTATTTTTTATTTTTTTTGACAACGAAATCCTTCCCCTCCCAAGTTTTTCACTGACCCAATTCATAAATGTATTTAACATTATAAGAATGTCATATCCTTTTCCACCTAGCTTTGCTAACCATTTTGAATGCCTCATGGTGGTGTCAAATACATCACCATGAAAAATCCAAGCGCGACCTGTTGGTAGATTTAGAACTATTTTATTAACGATTTCGAAATTTGCAATTTTAAACCCTGTAAATCTCCGTAACATTTCATCATGATTTCCTGTGACATAATAAACCATTGTTCCAGAACTCAGGAAAGATGTTATTTCTCTTATGACCTGCATATGCGAAGCAGGGAAATAACGCTTCGAAAATTGCCATATATCAATGATGTCGCCATTTAACACCAAAGTCTTTGGCTTAATACTCCTTAAGTATTTAACCAATTCTTCTGCTCGAGAACCATAGGTCCCCAAATGCACATCTGAAATTACAACCAAGTCAACTTCTCTTCTCATTCTCTTAATTTTCAACAAAGGTGGACCTTTGATGTTTCCTGAATTTTAAGCGAAGATTAAGGCGCAAATAGATATTAATACTGATTTGTTCAAAACAGATCCTTAAAATATCCTTGACCTAAAATATAAGCCAACAGATAAAATTGGGATGCGTCTTGGATTACTCTTTTATAACCTTTGTTAAATTAGTTTCGCCGTTCTGATCTAATTTTATTAAATAAGATCCCCGCGCGAATGAAGAGAAGTCCAGCATTATTTCCGTTTGATTTTTAACCTGATTTGTAAATAATACCCTTCCATCCATGGTCAAAATAGAGATTGTAGCAGAAATAGGCATATTAAACATTCCGTAGACCTCGTTTTGCGTTGGGTTGGGATAGAAAGAAAGTTTAAATAAGTCTTCTTCATAAATTCCCAAACAAGGGTCTAAGACCACCACGGTGCTGTCCGATTCTGTACAGCCATTTAATTCTCCTGTAACAATGTAGGTTCCTGCTTGAGTGATTGAAATTGAGGTGCCAGAAGTGCCATTGCTCCATAAAAATGAAGTAGCGTTACCCGCGGCTGTCAATTGGAGAGGCAAATTATAGTCGCAAACTGTTGTATCACTCACTAAGAAAATTATTGGATTTGGATTAACCTCGACCGTAAATGCCGATGACCCTTCACAATTATTGGTGTCTATTCCAACAACAGACAAGGTCATTGTAGATGCTGGCTGGAAATATGTTCCATTGAACTGACCTATGTTCCAAGTATAGTTCGCTGCACCATTCGCTTGAAGAAGTATGGAGTCGCCAGCACAAATCGTTTGGTTTACACCAGCAGAAATAGTAGGTAAAGCATTAACCGTTACAAGCAAATTATCTTGATCTTGACATCCGTAAGCGTTCGTTCCTGTAACAATATAGTTAGTGGTATTAGTGGGAGTAAATGAAACGCCATTTACAGCACCATTATCCCATGAATACGTTTGAGCACCACTAGCAACAAGTACAATATTCCCGCCTTCACAAAGCTCGATATCGTTTCCAGCGAAAACAGTCGGAGAAGGATTGACAAACACTGTTATTTGATCAACATTCTGACATTGGTTTAAGTCTACTCCGGTCAAGGTATAGGTCTGTGTAAGTTGTGGAATAAATGGGGAATTATTAATTACGCCATTCGTCCAAGAATAACTTGTTGCTCCTAATCCCGTTAAAATTACCGAGTCTCCGAAACAAATTGTTAAATCATTTCCTGCAAAAACAGTCGGTAATCCGAGCACATTTACAAGAACAATATCATTGCTAGAACATCCTGTAGAAGAATTCGTGCCAGTTACAAAATAACTAGTGGAAGATAGGTTTGTTCCAGTTTGAACAGTTAAAGAGGCGCCCGTTGCCCCGTTATTCCACACATAGTTTGTTGCTCCCGTAGCTGTAAAAGTTACACTTGAGCCCCCACAAACCGTTTGGTCTACACCTGCCGATACTACTGGAAGTGCATTAACGGTTACAGTTGTTGTTGCTGTGCCTGTACAACCTTGTTGATTAGTGCCTGTAACTGTATACGTTGCTGTTGATACAGGGGTAAAGGCTACTGCATTGGTCACGCCATTGTTCCAAGAGTATGTTAAGGCACCACTTCCATTAAGGGTTACTGGTGAGCCTGTACATACTGATTGATTTATGCTGGCAGAAACAGTTGGTGAAGGAGTAGTTGAAATAACTTTTATTAAAGATGTGTCTGAACAGGCTAATGTTGTGCTATTTACCATAACGGCATACGAACCCGCTTGTGCTGCTATCAATTGTGTACTTGTCTCTCCAATTATTGGTTGGCCATTTAGCAACCATTGGTAAGAACTTCCTGTTGATCCTGGAATCGAAAGGGTTGTGCTCGCCCCAACACAAATAGAGTTGGCGGCAGCGGTAACAACAGCGCCTGCTGCAGTTGCACAGGTATTTACTTGATAGATAGATAGAGTTGAGCTAACCTCGTTTGCCAAAATCACAATGTCATTACCATTCGGCGAAATCGCTGCCGGGATGGTGACAATTCCCTCTGCGCCTAAATCTGGACCGCTAAGTGTTGTTGATCTATTATTCCGATAAGCAACAAAAACTGGTGATAATGGGTTCTCCACATTGAAAACCATAACGCCTCCTATTCTTTCTAGCGCTAGAAAAACATACGGTTTTCCATTAATTGTCTGAAAATATATTCCTTCAACCTCAGGGCCTTTATCATCGCTTCTATTTTTTAAAGATGGAGTGCCCGTAGAATTTGATGCGTTAAAAATAGCGGCAAAAGTTGGGTGGTTGGCTATTATCTGCTCGATTAAGTCCTTTGAATCATAAACAAGAGCGCCAGTGGTAGCGTTTCGGATACTAAAAGACCTTCCACTCATAACGTGTAATTCGTCATAATCGCCGTCTCCATCAGTGTCTCCAGAATACTTTAAAGCACTAAGCCTACCGAGAAACTTGCTGTTTTTAAGTATGCTCGCATCGGGGAAAGCAATAGGGTCAAGATTAGCAAATGTGGTTGAATTGATTCTATTAGCATCTACTACGGTCCCAAACTCGCGCGAATCGCCTTCATTGGCTGTGAAAATATACCCTTGTCCTCCTATTGTTCCAAAGCTAAGTGCGTCAGGCATGTAAGCTCCTTTGATTGGCAGGTCTCCCGTAATTAGGATCGCGCCACTTTGATCAGAGGCGTCTAATGCGTTATTCGATCCAGTACCATATGGGCTATAGCCCAAAGCAGCTAGACTTATAATCGTATTATTTGTAAGGTCAATCGTTAAAAGTGCATTCGCTTCTTGAATTCCCACGTAGGCTTTTGTATTATCATCCGAAATTGTGATGTATTCTGGTTCTAAATCCTGTGCTACACTTGCACTTGTGGAGAACACACGAATTCCTTGTGCAATCAATGTGGCTTCTTGTCCATTATAGGCGGTCAATCCTATTGTGGTCACATTCGCATTTGTAAGATTAGCAATTCCTGGTGTTAAATCTACAACGGAAACGGATCCCTCTGGGTCAACCGTATACGCTGAATTTGGCTCTCCTTCATTCGCCGTGAGAATTTTAGTATAGTTTTTATTAAAGGTGATCATATCTGGCATAGCGCCAACCGTCACTTGATTCAAGAAATTACCATTGTAATCCAAAAACACGACTGAACCATTTAGTTGTGGGTTGATGTTTTCTATTGCTAATGCAACGATGCTGTCATGAGCAACAACCGAGTTTATATTTCCGTATGGGGTTGTTGAAATGGAAGAAATAAGAACTGGAGCTGCCGGATTAGAGAAATTCACAATGTCTAATTTTGCAGCAATGCTATTTGCAATATACAAACGGTCAACATCGGCGTCGAACGCAACTATTTCTGCGGAATTCGTTCCTGCCGTACCGTTAGAAAAGCTTGATAATAGTGTTAAATTTAATGCGTTCGATGGCGAAGGGGCTTGATAATCATTGTCTTTAATGAAAATGATTTGATAATTCTCCGTTGTTGATATTCTTGTATTGGTTCCTGATAGTATTTTCACAACAATTCGTTCTGCTTTTTCAGGTAATAAGTCGTCAATAATTGTAATTAAATGATTGGTAGTGCCATTCGTGTTGGCTGGTATCGTTACTGTATTTGTCCATGTAAAATCAACATTTTCGGTTGCGTTTGAATAAACAGAGAAGCCTAGGTTTAAGGTTACTGGGCTGGCATTTGCATTCGCAATTAATATCGGAACGTTAACTGTTCCAACATTTTCAGCTACTTGAATAAAATTGTTGGCGGCAGCAATGGATGTGTTAGCGCCTCCATCTACTTTTACATTGTCAAATCGCCATGTACCTCCGCTTGCAATTGTGCTTGTTAAGATTGTTTGTCTAAACTCTCCTGTAGCCTGATAGTGTGCCGCAAGAATTCTAACGGCAAAATTTGGATTGTTATTCGCTGCTAGTATGGATACGAAATCTACTGAAATTCTTCTGTATTGGTCACCAACACCATTGTTTTGAAAACGACCTCCATCAAGAACACCGTTACAATAGGTCGTGTTTTGATCCGTCATCACAAAGTCTGTCCAAGCAAGACCATCCGTTGTATATTTAACTCTTACAGTGTTTACTGATGTACCCGACCAGCGTTGGTCCCAGGTAAATTTTATATTTTGATAGCCAACGGTCGAGACATTATATTGAACACCATTGGATTCGTTTGCTAATCCTGGAGCGGCAGTAAAAGACCAGGCTCCTGGATTTAGTCCGTTTTGACTTCCACAGCCATTGTTTATTATCGGATCCATGCCCGTTGCCGCAGAGGTAACAGCAAGTGACCCTACTATAGAAGAAGTTCCCACGCCTAAATCAGCATTGTAAGTAGTTGGAGCACCAATAATTGTGTTATAGTTCCAAAGGGCAATCTGTGATTGAGCAACTATTGTTGATAATAAGATGCTTAAGGCAGTAACAAGTAGTTTTGAATTCATAAAGCGGATAGTTTAGAACTGCAAAATTCTTTCTTTTCCTCCTCGTGAATGTTTCGTTAAAATTATATTTTTCGCGGGATATATTTTCTTACTGTTAATTAATAATAACCTGAAAATTATTATTTTACGGTAATATTAATTGTCTTGCTGTTGTTCACGACAACAGCTGCTTCTGAGAAGCTTGGTGCGCTAAATGTTCGACGCGCATTATTAGAAAACCCATAAGACTCCGTTGGAATCCCTAAATAATTTTTATCTAAAACGTTATTGTTGTTTTTGTCATGATAAACTGCAACGGCATAGGACCCTGAAGGGATTCCACTGAAAACAACTTGGCTTGCGTTTCCGGATATCGTGGTGGTCTTTCCTTTATATTGCTTTCCGAAAACCGGAAAGTCATCCGTTGCTCGATAAATGGCAATATAAGCTTCGCCCTTGCTCGAAGGAAACCCTTTGACATTAATCGTTAAATCATAGCTTGTAGATGACTGATTTAAAATAATAAGTGAAATAAGTGAAAGAAAGAGATTCATAAAACATCTGTTTTTTTATACAAAAGCTGATGCAAAATTAATTGTTTTTCAACTACCTTTGATATGATGTCTAAAAAGGTTTTAATTACTGGAGGAGCAGGATATATTGGCGCACATACCGTTGATGCATTAGCAAAAAGTGGTTATACGCCAATTATTGTGGATGATTTCCGTAATAGTAATCCCCGCGTTATACAAGATTTAAGTAAATTAATTGGGTTCGAACCTTTGTTTTATACTATAGACATCTGTGATAAATCTGCATTAAAAGATGTTTTTAAAACACATCAAATTAATTCCGTTATCCATTTTGCGGCATTTAAAGCTGTGGGTGAATCTGTGATAGAACCGCTAAAATATTATCAAAATAACCTCGTCGGACTCTTGAATGTGTTAGAGTGCATGGAAGCATTTGATGTAAATGAATTGGTGTTTTCTTCCTCTTGTACCGTATATGGCGAGCCCGATTCCATAAAAGAGGTAACTGAAGAAACCCCCAAACAACTCCCGACCTCACCTTATGGTTATACCAAATGGATGGCCGAGCAAATTATTTCCGACTATGCGAAAGCAAATATCCGTTTTAAGGTTATCTGTTTACGTTATTTTAATCCTATTGGGGCCCATCCTAGTGGATTAATAGGAGAATTGCCCATAGGGAAACCAAATAATTTATTGCCTTTCATTACGCAAACCGCTATTGGGAAACACAGCAAATTATTGGTTTTCGGTAATGATTACCCTACGATAGATGGAACTTGCATAAGGGATTATATTCACGTGATGGATTTAGCGGACGCACATATAAAAGCCGTCGAGGCCTTTGGTAATAATTCTATTGCGTCCTGTGAATATATTAATGTAGGTACCGGAAAAGGCACCAGTGTCCTTCAAATGATTCAAGCTTTTGAAGAAATTAGTGGAGCAAAACTTTCCTGGGAATTTGCCCCAAGAAGAACTGGGGATATCATAGAGATCTATGCAAATGTGGATCGCGCTAAATCATTACTAAACTGGCAGGCACAATTTTCCTATCAAGATGCCATAAAAGATGCCTGGAATTGGGAACTCTCAAACAAACAGAAAGAACACTAAATGCATTTTATTGATACACATGCCCACACCTATGACGAATCCTTTCTGGGTGACTTAGACGCAACTATTTCGAGCGCACAAGAGGTAGGAATTACCAAGATCTTAATGCCTAATATTGATGTGGAGAGCATTGAGCCCATGTTTTCAATTCAAAAAAAATATCCCATGTGTATTCCTATGATGGGCCTTCATCCTGCTTATGTTAAAGCTGATTGGGAAAAGCAATTAGAGAAAATTGAACGTTATTTATTTACAGATCCGCTTAGATTTTGTGCCGTAGGAGAAATCGGAATGGATCTTTATTGGGACAAATCGTTTCTTGAAGAACAAAAAACGGTCTTTACCCAACAAATTCGATGGGCGAAAAAACTTGGCTTGCCCATTGCTATTCACGCTCGTGATGCCTTTAATGAAATCTTCGAAATATTAGATAAGGAAAATGATGCAAGCTTGAAAGGCGTCTTTCATTGTTTTACAGGAAATACAGCACAGGCTCAGCATATAAAAAATTATGGGGGGTTTTTATTAGGAATTGGCGGAGTGCTAACTTATAAAAACTCAGATCTTGGAAAGACGCTTAAGGAAGCAGCTTCATTAGAAGACCTGGTGCTTGAAACAGACGCTCCTTATTTGCCCCCCATGCCCTACAGAGGCAAAAGAAATGAATCCGCTTATATGATCGAGGTGGCGTATAAATTAGTTGATTTGTATCAGATCCCACTTGAAGAAATCGCTCGTATAACGACCCTAAATGCTGAAGAACTTTTTCAATTAAACCGATTTTAATATGAAAGCAAAAATATTACTCATCTACACCGGTGGGACAATTGGAATGATCAAAGATCTTCGAACGGGGGAACTTAAAAGTCTCGATTTTAATTATGTATTTGACCACATTCCAGAATTGGAAAGGCTACATGTTGATTTAAGCAGTATTAGTTTTGAAAAAGCCATTGATTCCTCGGACATGACCTATGCGCATTGGAAACAATTGGTTGATATTATCAATGATAATTATGAAACGTATGATGGGTTTGTAGTGCTTCATGGCTCAGACACCATGGCCTATACCGCATCCGCTTTAAGCTTCATGCTACAAGGCCTAACAAAACCAATTATCCTGACAGGATCGCAATTGCCAATTGGAACCATTCGAACAGACGGAAAAGAAAATTTGATAACAGCGGTTGAAATCGCTGCCGCAAAAAACACCGACGGATCGGCAATCGTGCAAGAAGTGGCTATCTACTTTGAGTATTCCCTTTATAGAGGAAATCGTTGCACGAAAATCTCCGCCAATCAATTTGAGGCATTTACTTCGCCAAATTATCCCCCGATAGCGGTTGCAGGTGTTACTATTGAATATAAACTTAATCAAGAATCAATTAAAAAAAGACACGTCCTTCAAGTTTATAAAAATTTAGAAACGCAGATCGGATTATTAAAAATATATCCTGGTATTCCTTTTAAAAACTATGAATTCCTTTTTAATGTCAATCAATTTAAAGGAATTGTATTAGAAACATTTGGCGCAGGAAATGCCCCCAACAATCAAGATATGATTGACTTAATTACCAACTATATCGATGCAGGAGGAATTATTCTAAATGTCACACAATGTTCCTCCGGTTCGGTACGACAAGGACAATATCAAACCAGCTCCTTTTTCGAAAAAATTGGGGTTCTCAGTGGAAAGGACATGACCACTGAGGCAGCGCTAGCAAAAATGATGTTTGTGTTGGGAAATTATTCCACAAAAGAAGAGCGAATAAATAAACTAACTATAAATGTGGTTGGGGAACTAACAGTATAAGCGTGATTATATGTAAAACAACTAACTTTAAAATATGAATAAAAATCCATTCCTTATTATACAAGCCATTATCATTTTAATGACGTTTCCTGCTTTTGGCCAAACAACCTGGCAAGGATCGAAGAATACTAAGCATAAATTCACCCTTTCTGGCTTCGGTGATTTATATTACGGTAAACACTTTGGAAACTATGCTAAAAAAGAAAGTTTTTATTATAATCACAAAGTAAATGATAAAATCCGCACTAATTTATTGCTCTTAAAAGGAGAATTTAATTCGCCTCGTTTTCATGCTACATTGGGGCTAATGACTGGCGATTATTCTCAATTTAATTTGTCCGCAGAACCCAATTGGGCCAAGCCATTGAACGAAGCATTTGTGGGAATCAAGCTACTTAAAAAACACAATCTATGGTGGGATGCTGGGATATATAGTTCGTTTATTGGTATTGAATCATCAATATCGTCTGATTGCCCGACATTAACACGAAGTATTGTCGCTGAAAACTCCCCTTATTTTCTTAGCGGAACGCGATTGCTTTTCACAAGCGAAAACAAAAAAAACGAACTCGGTTTTCACGTCTTAAATGGTTGGCAACGAATCGCCTTTGACCCTTTGATAACTCGTCCCAGCTTTGGCGCACACTACAAACGCAATCTAAATGACCATACTTCACTAATGTATGGTGTGTTTTATGGGTCAATATATCCTGACAGCCTCTCAATAAATCGATTTTACCAGCATGCAAATGTCGCTTGGAAAAAAAATAAGTGGGAAATGTGGGCGACCTTGGATTTAGGTCTTGAGTCAGGTTTTATTTGGGGGGCTACTCAGCTCGTAGGCAAGTATTCGTTTACGCCGCATTGGTCTCTTGCCCAGCGATTAGAAGTTTACTATGATCCTAATAACCGATGCGCGCGCATTGGCGCAACAAAACAAACAAACTTGGGCGGATATGCGGTTTGTCTGAATTATTCCTTAAACGAAAATATCCTAATCCGGTTCGAACCAAAGTTTTTACTCGCTACAGAACCTATATTAAAATCGAATCCTTGGGATTTACAATTTAATGTCGGTATTGGAATGAAATTTTAATTCGGTTGATTTACAGCTATGGGGATTACGCGTCAAAAAACGCGTGATCCCCAAAACGAGGACCCTTGACCAATTATAATTCGATGAATCCAATTCTTCATTCTTCAGAATTTCTTCGCTTTAAATAATAAAGAATTAAGCGAGCTTATTCTTTATTATTATTATTATTAGCTCAGCTTAATTCATCGAATTATATTGCGGAGAGAGGGGGATTCGAACCCCCGTTACGTTACCGTAAACACGCTTTCCAAGCGTGCGCGTTCAGCCACTCTGCCACCTCTCCTCTTATTTTTAAGAGCGCTAAGTTAATGCTTTTTTACCTTTAAGAAAGGGCTATCGTAGGAATTGTTTTAAACCCTTTCTGATTAATAGGGTATAAAACATTGATTTTTTGAACTTGCTGAAGTCACTTCTATAACTAATTGTAATTTTACACCATGAAATACCTCATCGTTGGTTTAGGGAATCCTGGGATTGAATATGAAAACACCCGTCATAATGTTGGCTTTCGTGTCCTTGATAAAATTGCGGGGGAATTAGAAACCTCTTTTGTACTTGACCGGGCGGCCTTCGTTTCATATGCTAAATATAAGGGTCGATCATTGGTTTTAATAAAACCAATCACTTTTATGAATTTATCTGGAAAAGCAGTCAATTATTGGATGCAAAAAGAAGGGGTTTCCATTGAAAATATATTAGTAATCACAGACGATTTAGCGCTGCCCTTTGGTAAATTGAGAATGAAAGGAAGCGGTAGCGATGGGGGACACAATGGTTTAAAAGATATTCAGGCAACACTTGGAACCAATGAATATTCTCGCTTACGCTTTGGAGTTGGAAATGATTTTTCGAAGGGAAGACAATCTGATTATGTGTTAGGTAAGTGGGAAAAGGATGAGGAGCTTGCTTTGCCGGAGCGGCTATTAAGCGCAACTAAAATGGGATTAAGCTTTTGCGCCATTGGCTTAGCGCTCACAATGACTGAATGGAATGGAAAATAAATTCTTTATAATCAGCGAATAATAGTAAAGAATCCAGAATAAGTAAGGTCTTTATCTATTATGGTCAGCATCAAAAAATAAGTGCCGTCTGTCAACCCTTCGCCGCTCCAATCATTTTGATAATTATTTTTTTCAAGAATTAAATTCCCCCAACGATTGAAAATTAACAATTGATTATTAGGATAAAAATCTAGGTATTCAAACGCGAGAAATTCATTTTTTCCATCATTGTTTGGGGTAATTACATTCGGAATTTTTACTTCAGCAGGGATTACTTGTATAATAGAACATACTGAGTCCAAGCATCCGATTTGATCTTGAACAAGCAGGCATAAATCGTAATTTCCTGGGTTAAAATAGGTGTTTCCCCATTGACTAGAAAGGCTGGTTACCGTATCGTTCCAAGTCCAAAACCAAGAAGAAATAGTAGATGCTGGAGACACCGAGTTGTCTATAAACAAAGCGGGAACACCAACAATTACCGGTAAGGGGTCTATTGTAAATGCAGCGCTAGGATTGCTATACACAGTAATGTTAAATTGGGTTGTATCGGAGGTGCAACCATTTCCTTCGGCATAAGCCGAAAAGTTGAGTGAAACGGGGGCCCCTGAAGTGGTGACAGGCGTTGAGAAATTCCCTTGACCGCTGAGTCCTTCCCCAAAAAAATACGCTGTGCCATTGCTGAAACAAGACGCTAAACTCACATTAATCGGGGGGCCACTACAAACAATGGAATCATATTGCAACTCCACATTCGTTGCTGGCTTAATGGGAACGGTCTCGTTGGGCAATCCCGTAATTACAGTCCCGCAAGCGTCAGTAATCACTGGTGGTGGAATGGTTAAAAGGGTATAGCTTGAATCGCAATATACTGGGCAATTTGGAATGGTTAGTAAAAAGTCGTGGCTAGTTGAACCTACATTACACCCCACATTGGTGCCAATAGTTACTGTTTGGGTCGTCCAGGGGTGGGAAAAGGTGTACGGTGCAACACCATAGCGGGCATAAGCCCTTACTCCGATTTCACAAGAATTTGAACAAATTGGTGTTTGTGGTGCATACCAGATAGAACCATAAGACTCTGGTGTTTTGCCATAAATTACCACTTGGAAGGGCCACGCTGTGGTAAAGGGGTCGTAACGGATGTAGAAAGGATTGCAATTGCCGTTGAATGCATTTCTTCCTAAATGAAAACGCACATAGATCTGAGTTGGGGTGCACGATTCCGGTACACAGCAAACCAAGGGAGCCATTACGTTAAAGCTATCTAAGTAAGCTGTTCCTGCTAATTGAGCCGTTGAGCCAACCACTGTAAAGGTTTGAGAAGCACCACACGTTGTGCTGAAATACATTGAGCCCTGACTCATCGTTGCGCCACTGAATGGATCAGCATAGAAACTAGAAGATACATAAAGGCCCGTTACCGTAACACCGCCCGGTATGGTTGCAAGTAAACTATCAACTTGATAAGCGGGCATAAAACAAGAAGGGATTTGGCCTCCAACCCACGTTGATGTTGGTCCGCCAATAAGCGGGTCAATGGTGATGGGGTATGTCCTTTCCGAAGCATTCATCCACGCAGTAGGAATAGCGACAATCAGGCGATAATTGTTCGGCGACAAGTATTTGAATGACATAAATCCTTTTGAGTAGTTCATCCCTGCGTCATAGGCAATTGGCGCGTAAATTTTACCGCAGGGAGTTCCTGTTTTTTTATCGATAACCAATATGTCTGCATCCATTGAAAAACCGTCAATAAATAGAATTCCACGCTCCCCTCGCATTTCAATTTCACCGCCAGAATTACTCGAGTTTGATTGGTATTCCAATTCAAATCCAAGCGGAAGCGTAATGGTTTCTTCCGAAACAAAATATGCGGCAGGTTCAATGTTTTCGAGTGTATGGATAAGAAGGTTGCTTTTTATGCGATCCTCCGTGAAAATTAATTGTTGCGTATAATTATCAATCGGAATCTGGCAACCCGTAGATGAAACATCTTGATTTGACAGGGTGATTTTGGATAGTGAATGGCCATTTACACTGCGATTATTCCCCAATACCATTTGCGCGCCCTCGTGGTTTAGGGATACTGCATAAGAACCATCGGCGAATAAATAAGTAGGAAAAGATTGCGAAAGAGCTGACCAAGTTCCTGTACCTTCTTCCTTTGTTAAGCGCGAATTTATAGGGTTTAGTCGCCCTTCTTTGTCCAAATAATGAATCGGTTTTTTACTGAAGATGTTCTTCGTGTCTCCTTTTCGATTAATGAATGAAGATGAAACAAGTGTTCGCTTAGCTTCTTCCTCGAACCACGTATTCGTATCTTGTTCGATTGCTTTT
>Ga0208858_1000158_pt1 | contig 14930 bp, 10 predicted proteins | sample LakMenEpi16Nov12_FD_150704 | JGI IMG/M metagenome (GOLD analysis project Ga0208858, IMG submission 150704) | Freshwater microbial communities from Lake Mendota, WI - 16NOV2012 deep hole epilimnion (SPAdes) | ecosystem: Environmental > Aquatic > Freshwater > Lake > Epilimnion/Euphotic zone ...
GTATTTTATTTATTTCATCTTTAGCGGCCTTCGTTGGATTGCCCGGCTATCTGCCCTATTCTGTCTCGAAAATGGCGCTGAGAGCAGTATGTGAAAGCCTTAGCATTGAATTAAAAAAACAAGGGATTCATGTAGGGATTGTTTATTTTGGTTTCATTGAAAATGACGACGGGAAATACACATTAAATTCAAATGGGCATAAAGAAAAAGTCCCCTCTCGAAATAAACTCATCACCTTTACAAAAGAAGAGGCTGGATTTTGTATTGAAAAAGTGTTAAGAAAACGCCAAAAAAGAAAGACTCTAGGGATAACAGGAAAGCTATTTTATGGCCTTTCTAACTATGCTAGTTTTCTTTTTTATAAAATGCTTTCTCGCCAATATGAAAACCAAAAAGCCAATTGAAGTATCTGAAGAACTCTATCCCTGTTTTTAGCAAACAAGTTTTTTTGCTTGCCACCATAAAAGAGTTGAAATAGAAATGAATAGCTAGTTGCATTTTTCGCAAATAATAGTTCGCCAATTGCTAAAATCAGTTTTTTTGCATGAAAAAGAAAGAATATCTTTATACTTAAATTAAAAACCAAATCTTATGAAATCAATTATAACGTTTACTCTATTCTTCTTAGCTTTCTTTTGTGTCAATGCGCAAGATGTAATGACATTAAAAAATGGATCACAAATGAATGTGTTCGTTTCGGAAGTTACCCCATCCCTTATTAAATTCAAAAAAACCACAGATGGCCCAATGTATTCTATGAACTTAGGACAAGTAACAAGCATTGTCTACCACGATGGCTCAACAGAAACATTTGGTGCTGATCCAAAAGTTGCCATTACAAAAAATGATAATTTAAAGGATGATCTTTTGTCGCCTTCTAAGCGATATGGCGGACCAAGAGTCGGAATGACTTATTTAGGAGTGGGCACCTCCAGGGAAAAAATTGCAGAGGCATTTAATAGAGGAGACATAACACCATGGATTTCTCAATTTGGATGGCAATTTGAAACGCGTATTTTCACCCTTGATGATGGGGCATGTGGTTTAGTAGAGTTTGTTCCTATGATCGGCGGCCTTGAACAAGGGCTATTTCTTCCTAGCGCTTCTGGAATTCTTGGCTTTCGCACACGGTCGGGTATTGAGTTAGGTGTAGGGCCGAATTTATCGCTGTCTGGAGTTGGCTTGGTAATGGCGGCTGGAGCGTCCTTCAAAGTTGGCAAAGTTACCTTTCCAATTAATGTTGTGTTTTCGCCTTCAATAAGAAAGACACCGCCCACTAAAACTGTATATGACCCGATTACAGGCGTAGGTACTGAAGTAAAAGGAATTCCAACTAATTCAGGTTTCCGACTTAGTCTTGTTATTGGCTTTAATTCGCGAAAAAGTTAATATTTTCCTTATGAAACCACTAATTTTCTTCTTTATATTTGGCTTGTCTGCCTACACTTGTTATACGCAGGATACACTTGTAGATAGCAAGGGCCTTATTTTTCCGGCAAGAATTACCGCTGTGGATAGTAATTTTATTACTTATGCTTCACCCGACACCTTGATAAAGGAACAAATTATCATTCCACGATCCACTATTATTTTTATAAAGTATGAGAATGGTAAAACGGAACAGTTGTATGTAAGTGATACGCTCATCACTAAAGAGGGCCTATTTATTACGTGCAAAGTATTAGAAATAGATGCTTCGACGCTAACTTATTTTACCTTTCGCGACAAATTCACTAACCCTTCTGTGATGATGAAAAGTAATTTACTCCTCATAAAGCTTCACGATGGAACAAATGAAATAGCTGATCAGCTAAGTGGAATGAGTGATGCTGATTATCAAAATTTGGGCATAACTGATGCTAAAATGTACTATAAAGCCAACGCTGGGTTACTTGTTGGCGAGGTGTTTTGTGGATTAACCTCACTCTATTTTGCACCTATTGTAGCGGCGACCATTATGTGCTATGTTCCGCCCAACCCCAACCAAATAAATAATAGCGCCAACCCTAATGATGCTTTATTAAACAGCACCCCAGCTTATAAAGCAGGCTTCTTGTCTGAAGCAAAAAAAAAGAAGCGAAGAGCTGCAACAACGGCATATTTTAGCGGTTTAGGAACATTTGTCGCAGGAGTATTCTTGTTGGTCGCCTTTTATTTCTAATAATAAGTAATGGTTTATCCATTAAATAACCCCTTCACCGAGCTGTTTTTCAATTAGATTTCCTAATTTTGTGTAAAATCAAATCGGATGAATCCACGCGTAGAAAAGGCACTTAACGACCAAATTCAAAAGGAGGCATCCTCCTCTCAATATTACCTTGCCATGGCTTCGTGGTCAGAAGCAAATGGCTTAGGCGGAACAGCAAAATTCATGTATGCCCATTCTGATGAGGAACGTTTCCATATGTTAAAATTGATAAAGTTCGTAAATGAGCGAGGCGGTCGTGCTGAAATTTCAGAAATTTCAATACCCCCGAAAGAATTTAAAGACTTAAAAAATGTCTTTGAATCTTTGCTAGCTCACGAAATTCGAGTAACCGAAAGCATTAACAATTTAGTCGACATTTGCTTGCAGGAGAAAGATTACACCACTCATAATTTCGTGCAATGGTACGTTTCTGAACAACTAGAAGAAGAAGCCTTAGCACGAACAATGCTGGATAAACTTCGTCTTATCGGTGATAATCAGGGCGGTATGTACTTATTCGATAGGGATTTGGAAAATGCTTCTCAAGAAAAATCCCCTCCCACTCAGCAAACTGGAAATTAAGGAATGAGCAAGGTAAAATATTATTTCAACGCTATTTTATTTTGCTTTTTATCGTTTGCTACAAGTGCCCAATCCGACTTAAAGTTTATTAATTATACCATTACGAATGGCCTTTCACAAAGCATGGTGTCCACTATATTGGAGGATGATTACCATGGCATTTGGGTAGGTACTCAAGAGGGGCTGAATCATTTTGATGGCAGAGAATTTAGGGTGTATAATCGTGAGAATACCTCCGATATCCATAGTGCATACATTACATCCTCAGTGAAAACCACGAATGGCGAGTTGTGGTTCGGAACGGTTAACGGTTTGCTTTTATTCAATAGCAAAACGGAAAAATTCACTACTTTTTTTCAGAGTAAAAAAGATGGATTGTTCATTGAGAATTTAGTGTCCGATGGAGGCGATTTCCTTTGGATTAAAACACAAAGCAAAATACTTTTATGTTTTAATATTAAAACTAGAAAATTCGTTTCGATTCCTGATTTTATTCCTAAAACAAACATTTCTTTTTTATCTAGTGTTTCCTTTGGCAAAATACTTCTGTCATCTGTCTCTCAAGAAGTTTTCTTAATTGATGTAGAAAACAAAACAAAAACAAAACTTCAGGTTCCTCTTCAAGTTGGCGGCCCCGCTTTTATACTCATGGCGGCTTGCAATTACGACAAGAATAATATTATTTTTTCGTCTTCTCAAGGCTTGTTTTTTTATTCATTAAGCACGGGAGTCGTCACTAGAGCATACGTTTCAATCAAAAAACAAATCAGCAGCACCATTGTAGGCATTCAACGTGTCAATAACACATGGCTTTTTGCCACTAGCGGCCAAGGTTTAGTCCAAGTAAATCAAGACGGAGAACTTATCATGAGTAGCGAAGATGTGTTTAAGAAAAATTCATTGTTAAACAATAACTTATCTTGTTTACTCATTGATAAGTCGGGAATTGGCTGGGTGGGTAGTGAAAGAGGCTTGTCTAGTTTTAATCCAAACGACCGCGGATTCTTTTCTTTTGGGCCTAGTGTCAATACAAATTATGGATTGCCAAGTCAAAATGTGTGGTGTATAAATGAAAATAAAAGCGGTGATCGGCTTTATCTAGGAACGGACATAGGGCTTTCAATAGTTACCCCTAAGACAGGGGCTTTTCAGCATGTTTATAAACAGAATCAATTTTTGAATGATGGAAGTGGCTCTATTCTTTGTATCGCAGTTTTACCAAATGAATCTTTATTACTTGGTTGTTACGATGGACTTTATCGTTTAAATCCGACAAATAGAAATTCAAAATTCCAAAAAATTAACTTAAAGGGCAACCCCAAGAACAATTTACATCAACGCATTTATGCGATCTTAAATTATCAAAATGACGATTATTTTTTGGCGACAAATGCTGGGGTAGTATTGTGGAATGAAAAGACGGGTAAAACAACCTATTTTACCCATGATAATGCAAACGTTGCTGAGACCATAACACAAGGTATTTGTCGCACTATTTTTCGGGATCAAAAAGGGACCATTTATTTCGCCACGAGTAGTGGAGGGCTTAATGTTTTTGACCCCAAAAGCCGCTTGATTAAGCCACATCCATTAAACTATAAAATCGTTCAATTTACACGTGATATCCTATCAAGCATTTGTCAAACGGGCCCAAATCAATACTACATTGGAACCTTAGGTGCCGGGATCTTAAAGTTTAATACAAGTACCTTAAAAGGAGAATTGATCACTAGTAAAAATGGCTTGCCTAATAATGTCGTGTATGGAGTTTTGCAGGACGAAAAGAATAACATATGGCTTAGTACTAATCGCGGGATTGCCAAATACAATCTAATAACAGGTGAGATTAAAAAATATGATGAGTTAAATGGGCTTATATGCAACGAATTTAATTCAAACGCCTATTTTAAATCAAAAAATGGAAATTTATTTTTTGGTGGAATTTATGGCTGCAATTATTTTTACCCTAATAATATAGTTAATACCAAACAAATTGCTAATGTTCGGATAACAAAACTATCAATAGATGCAAATAAACAAAATCCAACGGCAACGGAATTTAACACCTACGAATTGTCGCAGTTTAAAAATCGTGTTATATCATTGGATTATCGTCAAAGAAGTTTAACGGTATTTTTTCAACCCACCAATTTGTGTGCTCCAGAATTACTAGCATATAAATATATCTTAGTAGGGGAACAAGCGGACACAAATTATATTTCGCTTTCTAATTCAATAAACTTTAATTCCTTATCTTTTGGAAAATACACCTTAAAAATTTACGCAAAAATTGGCGACGGGCCATGGAGTAAAACTCCCGCAACTATTGTTTTCGTTATCAACCCGCCTTATTGGGCCACCTTTTTATTTTGGGCGATTACGGCCTTAATTTTATTTTTTAGCGTGTACTTTATTATACGCAATCGAATTAATCAAACGAGGAGAGACCAAGTAATGTTAGAGATGAAGATAGTGGAGAGAACCAAAGAAATTCGCCATCAAAAATCGCAAATTGAAATTCAAAATAGCGTAATTAATGAGGAGAAAAACAAAGTAATCGAGCAACAAGGCTTACTTTTTAAAGAAAAAGAAATAGCGGAAAAATGGCTGAAAAACGCGTTGCCAGTTCAGGTTGTCAAAGAGCTAAAGATGAATGGTAAAGTGCAGGCAAAAGCATATGATTTTGTTACAGTAATGTTTACAGATGTTGTTGGCTTTACAAAAATTGCAGAGTCAATGTCTCCGACCAGATTGGTTTCAAAACTAGATGTAATCTTTCGAAAATTTGATGCTATCTCAAGCGTAAACAATCTGGAAAAAATTAAAACCATTGGAGATGCCTATATGGTTGCAGGCGGAATCCCCGAGAAAAATTCCACTCACCCTATTGATACTTGTATTGCTGCCCTTCAGATACAGGATTATATGAATACATTAAAATATGAGGCGATTGCTAATGGAAAGGATTATTGGCAGTTGAGGGTTGGAATTAACTCTGGACCAGTTACTGCAGGGATTATTGGTAAGTTAAAAATTGCGTATGACGTATGGGGAGCGACAGTTAATCAAGCTCAACGTATGGAAATGTTGAGTGAGCCGGGGAGAGTTACTATATCAGAATCCACATTTAATTTTATTGAACCTTATTTTGAATGTGAGTACAAAGGAAAGGCCCTAACAAAATCCAAAGATATGGTTGACATGTATGTCGTTCATGCAATCAAAGCTGAGTTATCACTAAACGGAGAGGGCCTAAAGCCAAACGATCGCTTTTATCAAATAGTGCAACTTCACTTTTTTAGCGCTATTAAATATTATAAGGTAGAACATGAAATGATAAAAAAATTAACGGTGGGTCTTCAACCTCATTTACTCTATCATTCGGTTGAACACACAAAGGATGTCGTTAAGTCAGTAGAACGCATTGCTTTGCAAGAAGGAATAACGGATGAGGGCTTGTTTTTACTCAAAACTGCAGCCCTATTTCACGATGCAGGATTTTTAAAGCAGTATGATTCGAATGAAACTATTGGCGCAAAAATGGCCTCAGATATTCTGCCTAAGTATGGATATACCGAACAACATATTAAAACGATTGTGAAGTTAATTCATGTTACTGAAATCCCCCACAAACCTCTTAATCATCTTCAAGAAATCATTTGTGATGCCGATTTAGATTACTTAGGAAGGAACGATTTTCAAGAAATCGCCGATAATTTAAAAGCGGAATTAAAAACAATGAATAAAATTAACAGTGATCGTAAATGGGATGAAACTCAAGTAAAGTTTTTAAATCAACATACCTACTTTACTCCTTCTGCCATTAAAAGCCGATCGCAAAAGAAACAAGAAAACCTCGCTGTGATACTTGCAAGATTAGAAGAAAATAATTATGCCGATTGATCTATAGGGTTTTTGAGTTTTTTGGTTTTGCTCCATTTTTCTCACTCCCCTTTTTTTTCTTAATGCTATAGGTATAACTTACATTCAGAATGTGCTTATTAATCGGCGCTGGCAAGTTTATTTTTTGATCATATTGGTATCCAAATTGAAAAGAATGTGGCCCTGAAAAATCTAAACTAGCTCCAATAAAATAACGTATTTTGTTAAAACGACGACCCAAGGGAGCAAAGTTCGGGTCATAAAAAAATTCAGCACTAAGAATAGGCGAAAAAATACTGTTTTTTATATCATAAAAAATTTGTGGTTTAATTCGATATGCTTTATCAAAGTCTGAATCATAATTAGCACTTAATCTGTCAAAGCCATATTGATAACGAAATCGCAATCCTGCTATAAATCGTTTTTTATCGTAATTAAACTGTGCATTTAGATTGATACGGCTGCTCCCACTGTAGACCCCACTTAATGATTTATCAATGATATAGCGAAAATCTATCGATGGCCGAAACCAATCGAACACTTTAACCTTTATAGATGCTTGTGGAAACATCGTAATAAAGCCCCGCTCACTAATTCTATTGGTCCAATCTGCACCTAATGAAACTCGCTTAGACACCCCGATTTTAATTCCTTTCTCTGTCCAAACTTGAAAAGTAGATGCTTGAGAAAATCCATAGGAAGAGCACAGAAAGAACACCAAATAAAGAAAACACTTCATAAATGATTATATTTTTTTCTTTAATTCAATTGTTCCAATATCAAGGATTTGGTCCTTGCTCGTAATTTCAACGGTTACTTGTTTATTCGTTTCAAGCGCTGCACAAGGAAAACAGTTTTCATAGGCGTAAATGGTGTACGTTCCAGGGCGCAAATAATTAAATTCGAAACTGCCATCATAACTGGTTTTTATGTCATCATCAAAATAGGTGTCCTCTGTACCATAAACGATGTACACATTTTCGTTCGCCAAGACACCTATGCCGTTAAATTCCGAAAGTTGATCATCAGTATAAAATTTACCGGTGAGTTTACCTTTTATTTTTGCCTGACCCCCAAGTCCCTCTGTTTTTGTACAGGCAGTCAATAATAATATTAAAATAAAAAAGAAATAATATTGGCTTAATGATTTCATAATAGCGTTGTTAATTTTTGACAAACATACATTTTTTTAATCGCTTACAATAATAGAACTTTTAAGAATATGGTGTTATTATTAAATTTTTGTAAATTTACCTTAACATACCTCTCAATTATGGCTAAAATATTACTAATATCGTTATTTTTTATCACATGTGCATCACTTCATGGTCAAGTAAAAATAAATGAGTATTCGTGTTCCAATATCGCAGGTCCTACTGATGCTTACGGCGAAAGAGAGGACTGGATAGAGTTACTAAATACCACAGGTGCATCTGTGGATTTAACGGGTTGGTTTCTATCTGACAAGCCTACTAATTTAACCAAATGGCAAATTCCTAGTGGGTCCATTAATGCGAATGGATATAAAATGGTGTTTTGCTCAAAAAGAGATTTGGTCAATGGCAATCAATACCACCCTAATTTTGCGCTTTCACAAACAGAAGGCGACTGGATTATTTTAACCAACCCCTCGTTAGCAGTTGTTGATTCTTTTAAAATTGTCCACATGACCAAGTCCGATCATTCGGTTGGGCGAACAACCAATGGCGCTGCAACATTTAGTTTATTTACGACTCCTACGCCCAACGCTAGCAATGCTGGAGCTACCAGTTTTTATACAGCATCGCCTGTTTTTACACTCCAAGCAGGATTTTATCCTGTCGCGCAGTCAATCACCATTACTTGCCCAGATCCAGCTGCAACCATTCGATACACCATCGATGGTTCAGATCCTGTGGTGACATCACCAGCTTATACAGGGCCGATCCCGATAGCAAGTACTAAAATAGTTCGGGCTGCCGCATTTGGAACAAACTTGCCGTCTTTTACGGCCACGAATACTTACTTCATTAATAGTACCCACACGCTACCAGTGGTTTCTGTATCGAGTCAAGGGGTATATAGTTTAGTGGCCAATGGCAGCCAAAACCCTCCTGATCGAATAGGATCATTTGAATTGTTTGAAGATAATGGGGCCTTTATTGATGAGGGTCAAGGAGATTTTAATAAGCATGGAAATGATTCTTGGAGCTATCCTCAAAGAGGTTTTGATTTTATTATGCGAGATGAATACGGCTATAATGGCGACCTTGAGCATGTGATTTTTCCAGAGAAAACAAGGGATAATTTTCAGCGAGTCATATTAAAGCCGGCAGCAAGTGATAATTATCCATTTGAGAATGGCGCCCATATTAGAGATGCTTTTATCCATGAATTATCGATAAAGGCGGACATGAAACTAGATGAGCGTACTTGGAGACCTTGTGTGTTATATTTGAACGGACAATATTGGGGCGTATACGAGATACGGGAAAAAGTAGATGACAGTGATTATACTGATTTTTATTACAATCAAAATAAATATAACCTTTATTATCTAAAGACTTGGGGTGGCACTTGGCAGGATTATGGCGCGCCGAATGCTCTACCTGATTGGAATAGCTTGAAGAATTATATCGCCACCAACAGCATGGCTAATCCCACTAATTTTGCTTATGTCGATAGTCTACTCAATTGGGAGTCACTATGTGATTACTTTATGTTTAATTCCTATGTCGTAAATCAAGATTGGTTAAATTGGAATACGTCTTGGTGGAGAGGAATCGATCCAAATGGTGATAAGAAAAAGTGGCGATATTCGCTTTGGGATATGGACGCTTCCTTCGGTCACTACATCAATTATACTGGAATTCCTGATCCAAGTGCCAATGCCGATCCTTGTAACGTAGAGAATTTGCCGAATCCAGGAGGTCAAGGTCATACCGAGATACTAGAAAAACTAATCCTTGAAAACCCAGTTGTTGAGCAATACTATATCACGCGGTACATCGACTTGGTGAATACCTATTTTTCTTGTGACACCATGATTATGCTTCTCGATAGTATGGTCAATGAAATTGGGCCTGAAATGACAGCGCAATGTGCGAAATGGGGAGGTACCTATAACGGTTGGCAGACTAAAGTTCAAACGCTTAGAAATTTCATCAATGCTCGATGTTTGGCTTTGACACAAGGACTCATTGATTGTTATTCATTAAGTGGTCCATTTGCGGTTACCTTCAATGTAACGCCCATTAATGCAGGAAAAATCAAAGTAAATTCTATTTGGCCACCTTCTTATCCCTGGTCTACCACTTATTTTGGTGGAATCAACACCAATATTATTGCACAAGCAAACCCTGGCTATGTATTTAGTAATTGGACCTATGTTACTGGACCGCTTCTTTTTCCAATTACACAAGACACGAATGGTGTGAACATAACTGGCCCTGAAACCATCGTCGCTGTATTTGTACCTGACATTCCAGATTTGGATGGAGACGGATGTTTGAATGTGGATGAAGTTACAGCTGGCACAGACATAAATAATCCAGATACGGATGGAGACGGCGAAAACGATTGCGCGGAGATCGGTTCAAATCCAGCCAACCCATTGGATACCGATGGCGATGGAATCATTGATGCTTTAGAATCTTCCATTATTGATACCGACGGTGATGGGGTAAATGACGAGGCGGACATAGCCAATACCGATCCTTGTATACCCAACCCAAATGCCGGACTTTGTGATCAAGATAGTGACGGTTTAACGAATACGCAAGAAACGACAGCCGGTACAAATCCAACGAATCCGGATACGGATAATGATGGAATTAACGACGGTCTTGAAGTCGCCAACGGCTCAGATCCACTTGATCCTTGTGATCCTGACGATTCCTTACCATTGTGTCAAATCGATACCGATGCGGATGGATTAACCGACGCACAAGAAGGCGTTTTAGGAACAGATCCGACAAACCCAGATACCGATGGTGATGGGTACAGTGATGGACAAGAATTAGCCAATGGCAGTAATCCTTTAGATCCATGCGACCCAGATGATACTTCACCAGAATGCGCTACAGGAGTTCATATCCCGACGGCATTTTCACCTAATAATATTGGAAATGTTGCCAATAATGGTTATTCGATTATTGTGGGATATGATGTCGCTTCATTTACATTCAATATCTACGATCGTTGGGGAAATAATATGTTCCAGTCTAGCACGCCAAATTTCGTTTGGGATGGCACTAATAAAGGAGCGAATTGTAACTCTGGCGTTTACGCTTACAGCATGGATGTGCTCTACCTTGATGGTAAAAAAGAAACGCTTTCGGGGAATATTACCTTAATTCGCTAGGATGCGTAAGTTAAATTTACTGTCCTTTATGCTTGCTTTAAGTGGGTTCTTTACGGCTCAAGACTATCATTTTTCGCAATTTGATAAATCATTAATGGTGCTAAATCCTGCTGCTGTTGGTGACTTTGAAGGTTTTGAACGCTTTAGTATACAAAATAGGAATCAGTGGATTGGTGCGGGAACACAGTTTATGACCACTATGGCATCGGCGGAACTCACTTTTGGAAAATCAGCTCGAAACAATAAAGGATTTGTTGGTCTAGGGGTGTTTTTTTTAAATGATGTTGGCGGTGATTCAAAATTCGGAATGACATCAGGAGGAATTTCAATTAGTGGGAATTTGCCTTTAGCCAAAGGCCATCGTTTAGCCGCAGGACTTCAAACCTCATTCAATAATCGAAACGCAGATTTTTCAAACCTTTCGTTTTATTCTCAGTGGAATGGGATTACATTCGACCCATCAATTCCTGTCGACGAACCGAATCAATTAGCCTCTTTTAGTTATGTTGATGCAGGATTAGGTGCAAATTACACCTACAACAAAAAGAATAGTTCTAGTATGGGAGGGAAAGATTTTATTCTAAATAGCGGTTTTTTTATCCAGCATCTTAACCAACCCAAACTTCGTTACAATGCGCTAACATTAGATCGTTTAAATGCTAAATATGGCATTTATACTACTACAACAATTGGGTTTAATTCCAGGTCGGGCTTAGAGTTAAAAGTCGGCCAATTTTTTCAAGGCAAACATTATGAAGGCGTATACGGTGCCTTTTATAAATTGCGATTTAAAGGATCATCTCGTGTCACGAATCTGATTAATGATAAAAATATAAGCGTAGGTTCTTATTTTCGATCTACTGGGGCAGCAATTCCTGCTTGTTTCATAGATTTTGGCACTTGGAGATTTGGCGTTTCTTATGATCAGGAACTCGGCAGGATTGCACGCGCTTATAGGAGCTCCTTAGAATTTTCTTTTGGATTCACATTAACCAAGCGGTCCATGTTTAGCGGAAAAAAGCTATAAAAGTTTATAGTTCTTTTAAATACGCTTCCCAACGTTTATTTTGATCCTCAGAGAGAACACGCGGCATTTTATTCTGTGCACCAATCTTTCCTAACGTACTCATGTAATGATAAATCGTCCCTATTGGGATAATGGTAATTTGGGGAGAACCTAAAATGTATTTTCGTGCAGACTTATAATCATCGTTTATTTTATTCAGTTCTTCATCAAGGATCGTCATGAGATTATTTTTATCAAGATCCACTTGACTAGATTCTAAATACCAATGATGTGACTGAGCGGTTAAATCTGCAGATATTGTAAATTCAGGTTCAATTATTATTCCGTTCTGATTTATATTTCGTAAAGCGGTATGGATATTATCAAGCGATAAATGTTCGCCACAAATGCTCAAGAACTGCTTAATTCGCCCCGAAATAATTATTTCTCGTTCTTCTACATTAATGAATCGAACTAAATCTCCGATTAAATACCGCCAAAGGCCGGCATTTGTACTAATAACTAAGGCGTAGTCAATTCCTGGTTTTACCTCACTAATCGTATAAGCAATCTGCTTGGATATTAATGCCCCTGTTTCCGTAAAATAATCGGCGTTGAAGGGTACAAATTCGAAAAAGATGTTATTATTTACAAGCAATTTCATGCTTTTTTTACTTGGATCTACCTGATAGGCAAAATAACCCTCGCTAGCTAAATAAGTATCCAATAAAAAAACCTTTTTTCCGCAGATTTTCTTAAATCGGTCCTCGTATGGACCCATGAAAACACCACCATGAATATATACTTGTAAATTAGGCCAAATGTCGTGGATATTATCGACATCGTAATGCTTCACAATTCGCTCCATCAGCATTAAGCACCAACTTGGTATGCCAGCAATTAAACCAATATCCCAACTATCCGCTTTAGCAACAATGGCGTTTATTTTCTCATCCCAATTTTTTATCGCGGAAATTTTATCGCCTGGTTTAGCGAAAGGCTTCACCAATATTGATATATGCTTCTTTAAAATACCACTTAAATCTCCTTCAATGTGATTGTCTACCTTCCCTAATTTTGTGCTTCCACCGATCGCCAACATGCTCGCTTCATAAAACTCGTTTTTTAAATCTAATTCGTGTAAGACCGAAAACTGCATTAAGCTCGTCTTTTGAAAAGACCGAATCATTTGAATTGAAACGGGAATTCTTTTGCTAGGAGAGCCTGTAGTTCCTGACGATAGCGCATAATATTTAATTTTTCCTATCCATGTATAATCTTTTTGACCCGCGATTGTTTTGTGTAGCCATTTATCATAAAACTCTTCGTAATCATTTATAGGAACAATAGATTGATATTGGCTAACGAAATCTGATTTTTGTAAAAGATTGGTAAAACTATGATACAACCCAAATTGAGTTTGCTTTGCAGTAAACAGTAATTTTTTTAATACTAGTAGTTGATTTTTGTAATCGATATGTTTTCGATTAATGCGCCTGTAACTCAGCTCAGTTGATTTTTTTAAGAGCCTGCCAATTATTTTCATATCGTTAATATCTATGAATTAAAGTCAAAACATTTATTCCTCAAAAATAATGAAACAAATAAGACAAATTTTTCTTATTTTTCTCTTAAATTTGTAAAAACAACAAATATCATGAATCAAAAAACATTTATCGTGCCTCACGATTTTACAAATGCTGCAGATGTAGCTTTAGCACACGCTATTGCAACAGCAAAAATAGCAGGAGCATCTATTCAACTGCTTCATGTTGTAGCAAATGACCCAGAAATAAAACAGGCTTCAAATAAATTAAATGAGGTTATCACAAAATTTTCCGAAAGTGATATTGAATTAATCCCGAATGTTCGTATCGGAAATATCTTCGACGATATTGCCGATTTTGCTGCAGAGCACCAAGCACAATTAATCTTTATGGGCACACACGGCGCACATGGATGGCAGCATATCGTTGGAAGCGATGCGCTTAAAATAGTAACTCAATCTAATGTGCCATTCATTATAGTTCAAGAAAAAGCAGTGAAGCCAACTGGTTATGATGCGATAGTTGTGCCTATGGATTTGCACAAGGAAACCAAACAAAAACTCTCAATTGTTGCTAATCTCGCTAAGTATTTCAATTCTAAAATATTTGTCGTTACGCCCGCCGAAACCGATTCATACCTAAAACATCAATTGGAGTCAAATATATTATTCGCTGAAAAGTTTTTCAAAGACAAAAATATTGAAATGACCTCAGCGGTTTTACCAAGTTCTAGTTTTGATAAAGAGGTTGTAAAGCATGCTGTTAGCGTGGAGGCTGATTTAATTGCTATTATGAATTTGAATAGAAGTAGTTTTTTAAATATAATTTCATCAAATTATGAGCAATATATGATTACTAATGATGCTCTAATTCCAACATTAATTGTCAATCCCGTCGAGTCTAATACGTTTTACGGTGCATGGTTTGACTAATTACTTTAGTTCAATCAACCATGCCTAAAACAATTTCTATAGCTGATTTTACCCTTGTTAACCATGCAAGTGATGAAGGGCTTATTCATGTCATAAATGCTATTGTGTCTGCCTCTACGGGAATTTCAAGAGACATCCGAAACGCTGGCCTAGAAGATCATATTCTTGGCGCTCAAGGACTCGATAATGTTCAAGGAGAGGCACAGCAAAAACTTGACTTAGTAGCGGATAATGCTTTCGTGTCGGCCTTCCAAAATTGTGGTGTTGTTTGCGGAATAGCATCTGAAGAAAACGATGATTTTGTTGCCTTTGATTCCCAGGAGTCCCAAAATGGGAAATACATTGTTTTGTTTGATCCCCTTGATGGCTCAAGTAACATTGATGTAAATGTTTCAATAGGGACAATCTTTGCTGTTTACCGACGCATTTCCCCTACAGGAACAATGGCTGT
>Ga0208858_1000163_pt1 | contig 14710 bp, 13 predicted proteins | sample LakMenEpi16Nov12_FD_150704 | JGI IMG/M metagenome (GOLD analysis project Ga0208858, IMG submission 150704) | Freshwater microbial communities from Lake Mendota, WI - 16NOV2012 deep hole epilimnion (SPAdes) | ecosystem: Environmental > Aquatic > Freshwater > Lake > Epilimnion/Euphotic zone ...
ATTTTTAAAACCCTATCTATCTCCAGCGTCGGATGATAATTATCTATTAAAAAAGAATAATTTAATACAGGGTTTACACTTAAATTAAGAGAATTTTATCTTATTTTTTTCAAAATGAGAATTGCTGGGGGGAGAAAGTGGGAATGACTCCATTCTAGGTGGTGCGGGAAATGATGCACTCTTTGGTGGTAGTGGAGACATTCAAGCCAATAGTGGCAATGATACTATTCGCGGTGGGGAAGGTGATGACTTCATCAACGGACAGGATGGAGATGACAAGCTCTATGGAGATAACGGCAATGATGCCATCGTAGGTGGCAATGGCAATGATATCATAGAGGGTGGGGAAGGTAATGACTACATTGGGGGAGAAAGTGGGAATGACTCCATTCTAGGTGGTGCGGGAAATGATGCACTCTTTGGTGGTAGTGGAGACATTCAAGCCAATAGTGGCAATGATACTATTCGCGGTGGGGAAGGTGATGACTTCATCAACGGACAGGATGGAGATGACAAGCTCTATGGAGATAACGGCAATGATGCCATCGTAGGTGGCAATGGCAATGATTTCATAGACGGTGGGGAAGGTGATGACTTCATCAACGGACAGGATGGAGATGACAAGCTCTATGGAGATAACGGCAATGATGCCATCGTAGGTGGCAATGGCAATGATATCATAGAGGGTGGTACGGGAGATGACTCAATCTTTGGTGATGATACACTTTTAGATGAACACTTTGATAGTGCTGGTTACCTTTTCAACGCAACTGTTAATAGTTATGGTAACGACTTCTTGAAAGGGGGTAACGGTAATGATGTAATTACAGCTTCCTTAGGAAGTGACACTTTATCCGGTGAAAACGGGAATGATATCATCACCAGCATTAGTGATTCTAACATACCGGCTGAAAATAAAAATAATGTTCCTATTGGTGCGACAATAGCTGACCTTGTTTTTGACCCAGTATATTTTAATCCTGATGGTCTGCAAGCAAACGATATACTTATTGGTGGTGCGGGTTCAGATACCTTCGAGTTTAAACTGTTGATTAATGCAGGAGTTGATATTTACGAAAAACACATTCAATCTGACGGTACAATTGATTGGATGGGTGTAGCTGGAGAAAATAACAACTATCACGACCACTGGGTTGACGGTATTGGTAGTGATACGATTATGGATTTTAGTGGTACTGGCGGCCAAGGAGATAAGATCAACATTATCGGTCATACTGTCACCTACAAACTTCTTTCAAGCACAGCAACTCAGGTAAAACTGGGACTTTATAGTGATCAAGGGGCTGACGGTAAACGAGGAACAGGCGCTCATGATTTGGATGTGCTCGGTATTGTGACAGTCAACCATGATGGCAATTTCAATATCGCTAACGATGTAGCGGTTCAAACCCCAGATATTGGGTCATTTAGTGGTGTCGTCGGTGGGGAAATTCTCGGTACTTCAGGAAATGACACAATCGTAGGTGGACGAGGTCAGGATAGAATTCTAGGGCTGGCTGGAAATGACGCACTCTATGGTGATACGCCCCTTTTGGCTACAGACTTTGATAGTAATGGTTACTTGAAGTACGCAACTATTAATACTTCTGCTGCTGGCTCTGATAAGTTGAGCGGAGGTCAAGGTAATGATACACTGGAATCAGCCTTGGGAAGTGACACGATGATGGGTGGTAGCGGCAATGATCTGATTACCAGCTTGAGTGACTCTAATATACCAAAACAATCTGTTGCTGTTGGTGCAACTATATCCGATCTTGTCTTCGATGCACAATTTTTTAATCCCGATGGTCTCAAAGCAAATGATACACTCATCGGTGATACTGGGTCAGATACCTTTGAGTTTAAACTATTGATCAATGCTAAGGAAAGTATTTACAAGCAACACCTTCAAACCGGCGGTATCGTTGATTGGATGGGTGTGGCTGGGGAAAATAACAACTATCATGATCACTGGGTTGAGGGTATTGGCAATGATACGATCATGGACTTTAGTGGTAATGGGGGAGAAGGAGATAAGATCAGAATTATCGGCCATACTGTAGCTGTGAAAGTTATTGATGGTAATGGAAAAATTTCTGGAGACATTAGTAGTATTAACATTACTAATGGTATAGATGGTCAAATCAGACTGGGAGTTTATAGTGATCAAGGAGCCGACGGTAAAAGGGGAAATGGTGCTCATGACCTGGATTTACTCGGTATTGTAACAGTCAACCACACTGGTAAATTTATTGGTAGTGACATAACAATTCTAGGTCCAGATATTGGGTCATTTGTTTCCGCTTAACGTGATTTTTAGGTGAAAAAACCACATATTGCATTAGATCAATGGGTTGAAGGAGATGAACCAATATTATATGGTGCAGTAACAACTGGAGATATTTGGCAGTTTTCAACAGGAAAATCAACTAATACCCAGGATATAATGTTATGTCGAGTTCCTACTGATTTAGCAATATTGATGCAAATTTTAGTAGGAACTCTTACCCAAAATTAATAAATGTAACTTTCTAACTTCTTCCTTTGCGTCTTTGCTCCTTTGTACCTTTGCGCGAAACTTTCTTTCCAAAATTAAACCCCCTGCAAAAAAGCAGAGGGAATAATCAAAGCTTACACCTTAGGTTTAAAAGTCGAAGCAACGTGCAACTCTTTCAATTGTTTTGCGTCTACACTTGCAGGAGCATCTGTTAACAAACAACGAGCTTGTTGAGTCTTGGGAAAAGCAATCACATCACGAATAGATTCCTCTCCAGATAACAACATTACCAAACGGTCTACACCGTAAGCAATACCACCATGGGGAGGAGTTCCATATTCAAAAGCTTCTAACAAAAAGCCGAATTTACTTTGTGCTTCTTCCGTTGATAAACCAATAGCTGAAAACACCTGTTCTTGAACTTCTCGCTGATAAATTCGCAAACTTCCCCCACCAACTTCAAACCCATTTAAAACCAAATCATAAGCTTGAGCGCGGGCGGTTTTTAAATCATTGATATCATCAGGATGAGGCGCTGTAAATGGGTGATGTAATGCTTCTAAACGTTTTTCATCAGCATTCCATTCAAACATGGGGAATTCTGTCACCCACAGGAAGTTAATTTTGTCTTTCTCAATTAACTTAAATTCCTTAGCCACAAATTGACGAATTCTGTCTAAAGTTTTATTAACAGTGTTTGTATCAGCAGCCGCAAATAATAACAAATGTCCAGCTTTTGCACCTGTTCTTGTTAAAATTTCCTGCTTTTGTTCCGGTGTCAAATTATCTTTAATTGCGCCAATGGTGTCAATTTCGCCATTTTCCCGCACGCGGATATATGCTAAACCTTTCGCACCTGCTTCTGCGGCTTCTCGGAAAATATCTCCACCTGGTTTAATGCGAACATTAGAAATTGCATCGTTACCGTTAGGAATGGGGAGAATTTTAATGATACCACCATTAGCAACAGCTTCTCGAAAAACTTTAAAACCGGAATCTTTTAAAACGTCAGAAACATCAACTAATTCTAAACCGTAACGGGTATCTGGTTTATCGCTTCCGTAACGGTTCATAGCTTCCGCGTAGGGAAGACGAGGAAAAGGACGAGGTAAATCAATTCCTTTCACGGTTTTGAAAATATGACAAACTAACTTTTCGTTGAGTTCAATAATTTCATCTTCAGACATGAAACTCATTTCCATGTCTAATTGGGTAAACTCTGGTTGTCTATCAGCACGTAAATCTTCATCCCGGAAACATCGCGCTACTTGATAGTATCTATCCATTCCCGATACCATCAATAATTGTTTGAATAGTTGGGGTGATTGCGGTAAAGCAAACCATTCACCTTCATTGACGCGACTGGGAAGAATGTAATCTCGCGCCCCTTCGGGGGTAGAACGGGTGAGAATAGGGGTTTCGATTTCGATAAACCCTTCTAAGTCTTCCAGGTAGCGCCGCATGGCTTTGATGACTTGGTGACGCAATTGCATATTTTGCGCCATGCGTTCCCGTCGTAGGTCTAAATAACGATATTTTAACCGCAAGTCTTCCCTGACTGTTTCCGTGTCTGCGGTGGAAACTTGGAAAGGTAACTGTTTACGGACGGCGTTGAGTAGTTCTATTTTATCTGCGTAGATTTCTACTTCGCCTGTGGGAAGCCGGGGATTTAGGGATTCTGGAGGACGTTGGCTAACTGTACCGGTGATTGCTACAACGTATTCATTTCTGAGTGCGTTAGCCTGTTCATAGGAGTTTGGGGTGCGCTGGGGGTCGCTGACGATTTGGACAATACCAGAGCGATCGCGCAAATCTAAGAATATCACACCACCGTGATCGCGGCGACGGTCTACCCATCCGTAAAAGGTAACAGTTTCACCAATATGTTCTTTTCGGAGTTCGCCGCAATAGTGAGTTCGCATAGTTGTTAGTTCTTTGGTTCCGGGCTAGGTTGGGTAAATGTCAAGGCTTTCCCATTATCTAGCATCAATAGTCATTGTAGTAGTTTTAGTTGAAGAAAAATCAGTTATTTTCGCCTTGGCAGTTAGAAACCGCAGCTACACAAGCAAAACCCATCTTCATGGGTTTCAATCCCTTAATTTTTTGTTACCCGTCGAAGGCTTGATCTAAAATCAACGATCGCAGAAGTTAAGAATTTTGAAAATGTAAAAATTAAGCTGACCTTAGCTAAAATAGGTATGATTGAGGGCTAAACTGTAGCTAGACCAAAATTAAGCAACGAGAAACTAAAATGTCACTTGACACCTATCTTGACAAAGCGATCGCAGATGGATACGCAGAAATTAAAGGGGAAGGTAAAAAAGAACGTATTTATTACCTTGCTGCCGATCATTCTGAGCGTTGGTCTGATCCTGAAGAGAAGATTAGGGCTGAATTTTGGGCTGAATTAATTTATAAGTATGAATATAATCCTAAATTGATCAAGTTTGAGGTGAAAGTACCTAGACGGACTCCTAATGATCTGGCGGATATAGTGATTTACAAGGATGAGGAATATAAAGATCCTTATTTTGTATTTGAGATTAAGCGCTCGGATATTAGTGATGCTGAGTTTGCCCAATCAATTGAACAGGCTTGTGGCAATCGTGCTAGTTTAGGTGCGCCTTTTTGTGGATCTGTCGCAGGTTTAACCCGTCGCTTACTGCGCTTTGATGATAAGCAAAAGTATCCACCAATGGAGCGAGATCGCAACCATTTAACGGATATTCCAAAGCGGTTTGGTAAGCCTCCTGAATGGAGATTTTATAAAAATAAGGAGGGACAAGATTTAAAAGCTGTTCCCCGTGAAGAATTACGTTCTGCAATTCGGAAATGTCATCAGACGCTTTGGGAAGGTGGTCGTCGTAGTCCTATCGCAGCATTTGGTGAATTTTGTAAGTTGATCTTTGTCAAATATCGTGATGAGAAAAATCCTGATACTGAAGATGGACAGCCCTATGCGTTTCAGCGTCGTGATGGTGAGAGTAGTGAGGATTTATCGAAACGAATATTAAAACTCTATACGAATGAGCAGGAAAAAGAACCAGGGGTTTTTACTGACAAAATCAATATAGATCCTCCTGTAATTGCTCAAGTCGTGGAACATTTAGAAGCTTTATCTCTTGATCGAACTGAACTAGATACAAAGGGAGTTGCTTTTGAAGAATTTATGGGTGGATTCTTTAAGGGTGATTTTGGTCAATATTTTACGCCCCGTGAATTAATTGCTTTTTCCATTGAGCTATTAAATCCAGAGCGTAAGCATCTAGTTCTCGATCCTGCCTGTGGTTCAGGAGGTTTTTTACTTTATGCGCTTGATCACGTTCGGCGTGAGGCAAATCGGCGTTATAAAAACTATAAAAATGATCCCCGTCAAAGTGTTGATCATTTTACCTATTGGCATAGTTTTGCTCAAAACAATCTATTCGGAATTGAAATTAATGAAGAGTTAGCCCGTGTTGCGAAGATGAATATGATCATTCATGATGATGGTCATACAAATATTGTTGGACATGATGCCCTTGATTTTTTAGAGCGTTTAACGACTCTCAAGCCTGAATTATCTGAAAATAAGTTTGATATTATTTTGACTAATCCGCCTTTTGGATCAGTAGTGAAGTCAACGGAAAAAGATAAGGGTTATCTCGATCAGTTTGATTTACGGCACTATTTGAATAAGGCGACAACGGATACAGATCCAGATGAATCTACCCAAAGTGAACGCAATGCGAAACGGGGTGCAAAAGCGGTTAAAGCAAGGACTAGCATTAAAACGGAAATTCTTTTTATTGAGCGAGTTTGGTCGTATCTCAAGCCAAAGGAAGGACGGGCGGCGATTATTTTACCTGATGGGATTTTAACAAATTCTTCTTTGCAAGGGGTAAGAGATTGGATGCTTTCCCATTTCCAAATTTTGGCGGTGGTAAGTTTGCCTCAGTTTGCTTTTGCTTATTATGATGCGGGGGTAAAAGCGAGTATTGTTTTCTTGAGAAAGTTAGGTGATGGTGAGGTTGTCCCTGATGATCAGCCGATTTTTATGGCGTTGGCGGAAAATATTGGCTATGACGCAACGGGACGGAAGACTTTTAATGTAACTATTGAAAGTGAAACACCAGAAAGGGAAAAGATTGAACGCCATAGTTGCGATCTGTTTGACTATCGGGTTTATTTTGAGTGGAATACGTCTAATCCCAAGGAGTCGGGATGGAGTGAACGTTATCGTGAGATTATTCCTGATACTGGTCTAGTCGCTCAGTGGCGAGACTTTCAAAGAGATCCTTCATCTTTTTTCGTCTAAGCCCCGATAGTTCAAACAATTTTTGCTTTGCAATGAATCGGGGCGATTTAATAACAAGATTTGATGCTTTTTATCATAATCCTTATTTTTGTTTACTTGAAAAACAACTTAGTGAAGTTCAACATCCTGTAATATCTCTCAGAAAAATTTCTGACTCGTTTACCAATGGTGATCATGGAGGGGTGAAATATGTAGATAAAGGAGTTCGTTATCTTAGAGGTCAGAGTGTTACAGAAGAAGGATTAAATTTAAAAGATGAATTATACATATCAACTAATGATCATGAACGGATGATTCGGGCTGAAGTCATACCAGGAGATGTTTTACTTACAATCGCTGGCTCAATCGGAAATTGCTGTGTTGTTGAAGGAGTTGACAAGGCAAATATCAATCAAGCAATTGTAAAAATTCGCCCTTCACCTTCAACTATTGATCCAAATTTTCTATCTTTTTTTCTTAATTCAAAATATGGGAAATTCCAAACGAGTCGATTAGCTAATGGTGCTGTACAGCTTAATGTTAATTTTTCTGAAGCAGGAGATATTAAGATTATCGTTCCATCTTTACCAGAACAGTATCGTTTAGTTACTGCTATGGATGAGGCGCGATCGCAGCGAAAACAAAAACTAGCAGAAGCCAATGTCCTTCTCTCTAGCCTTGATGATTATCTATTAAAAACTCTCGGACTAGAACCACCCGTTAAAGATGAGCGAAAAGTATTTGCGATTCAGACTTCCATTATTAGCGGAAGATTTGATCCACATTTTCATGCTCCAAACTTTAAAAATATTTATCGTTTGCTTTTCAAAACTACTACTAAAATACTTGGAGAAATAGTGCAATTTTCTAAAGATTCTTGGAATCCGAAAGACGAAGAAAAATCAACATTTCGTTATATCGAAATAAGTAACGTAAAGCCACAAACCGGTGAAGCTATTTGGACAGAGACTTTAACAAAAGAAGTACCTAGTCGCGCTCGAATGCTAGTTCATGGTGATGATATTATTGTAAGCCTTACCCGTCCCCATCATGGTTCTATTGCCCATCTGTCTGAAGAATTTGATGGTTGTATTGCGTCAACAGGATTTGCCATAATTCGTTCAGTTAGCAAGTTAGTTAATAGAGAATATCTCTGGTGTATTCTTCGTTCTCAACTCTCTCTCCAGCAAATGCTTCAGAGGTCTAGCGGGGGTAATTATCCTGCCATTACTAAAACTGAGCTAGAAAATATTATTATTCCTATTCCTGAAATTTCCATCCAAGAGCAAATTGTTGCGGAAATACAACGCCGTCGCTCGGAATCACAACGCTTACGCTCCGAAGCTGAGTCAGGATGGCAAGCTGCCAAACAATGGTTTGAAGAACAACTACTGGGAGGTAGCTGATTGTGATTTTTGAGTTTGTAATTGTTTATCAGCAAAATTCTGACACAGATATTAGACAAATCCTAATAGACACATTAACCGTTTCTCTACAAGATAACTATGATGAATTTGAGCCTGATACAGTTGCTCAGATGATCATTTTACAAACTCAAAGAATCGGAAATCAATCAACTAATGAAGACGGCAACACAACACAAACGATTATTCTAGGATTTAACCTAGACTTACCTGAAGAAACCGAAGAAGCCGAAAGAGTAGTTGAAGAATTTGCCAAAGCCTTAACTGAAGAAACCAGCCCAATCTCTCATATAGTCAAATTTGAAGATCCTCTATTGCAGTTCAAACTAGCTCAATGGTCAGCAGAAATATTTGCGATTGAAATGAAATTAAGACGAGTCCTGACACTGATCTATTTAAACGCCTACCAAGGTGTAGAACCTTATAAACTTTTAAGAGACGAGAAGGAACAGCCAGCCGCAAAAGACAAGCCAACCGATAAAGAGATGCAAGACGCTCTTGAAAATCAATTTTTTCATTTACTCTTTAGCCAATACGTTAACTTAAACCAACGTCCTGACCCTAAAATTAATGATTTACTAGACAATATTCGCAACTTTATCAAATATGATGAACTTCAGGCAGAAATTACTCGTAAACCAGTTCAAGATAGTTATGATGCTGATTTCTTGGCCGCACTTAAAAACAAAATAGGTGCAATTGAAAAAATGCGTAACTGTATAGCCCATCACCGCCGTCCCTCTTCGAGAACAGAGGAAGGCTATCAAAATGCCCAGCCATTAATTAGTCAATTGCTTGATGAGTACCTTGAACGGTGGTCTTGGAATGAAGCGGCAAATGGTTCATCTGATGAAGAATCTAACCCTTGATTATTAGATAAGAAAGACACAAGGTAGAGGTTCATATTCTTCTCAAACCAATTTGAGCGATCGCTCTTGCAGTCCAGCACAAATTCAAACCCCAGTCGTTGCTGAAATATCAATTAACCAGCGAACTGTTTGCGGGAAAATAATTACAATTAACAAGACAATAAACTGTAAAACCATAAAAGGAATCGCACTTTTATGAATATCCAATGTACTCACTTCTTTAGGGGCAACACTTTGTAAATAAAACAAAGAAAATCCTACAGGTGGAGAAATAAACGCCGTTTGTAAATTCACTGCCATAACCACACCAAACCACACCATATCAATATTTAAAGCTTGGGCTGCTGGCACCAATAAAGGCATAGCAATAAAGCAAATTTCAATAAATTCTAAAAAAGCTCCTAAAAGAAAGATCACGATATTACTAACAATTAAAAAACCCCAATATCCTCCAGGTAAACCTATTAATAAATTAGTTATAAAAGTTTTTCCACCTAAAGCATCAAACACCAAACTAAACATCGAAGAACAGAATAAAATCATCACAACTAAAGCCGTAATCACTGCGGTAGAATGGGCAGCATCACGAATTAATTGTGGTGTGAGACGTTTATTAAAAGCAGCCAGAATAGAAGCCCCAACAGCACCTACAGCCCCCGCTTCGGTGGGAGTAGCTACACCAAAGAAAATGCTACCTAACACTGCAAAAATTAAAATAATTGGCGGAACAACGGCTTTAAAAATTTGTTTAATTAATTGAGTCCCTTGAGGAATTACCACATCATCTGGTATCATTGGTACTTTTTCCGGTTGAAAAAAAGCTAGTCCTAAAATATAGAGAATATAAGCACCAGATAACATTAATCCGGGAATTAATGCCCCTAAAAATAAATCTCCCACAGAAACACCAATTTGATCACTCAGAATCACTAAGACTAAACTGGGAGGAATTAACTGGGCTAAAGTACCGGAAGCAATAATAACTCCTGAAGCTAATTTTTTATCATAGCCATAGCGTAACATTAACGGTAATGATAACATTCCCATCACAATTACTGTGGCGGCTACGACTCCAGTTGTGGCTGCTAAAACAGTTCCCACTAAAACAACTGCTAAAGCCAATCCTCCCCGGACACGACTTAAAATAATGCCGATAGTTTCTAATAACTCTTCTGCTAAACCTGACTTTTCTAAAACTGCACCCAGAAAGACAAAAAAGGGAATAGCCAGTAAGGTAAAGTTGGACATTGTGCCAAACCAACTATTAGGTAATAGGAGCAGACGCGCCGGATTAAAAGCCCCAACTGCTGTACCAATAAGTCCAAAAACAATGGCTGTGCCGGCGAAAGAAAAAGCGACAGGAAAGCCACTCATGAGAATAAAGAAAAAGCCGACAAACATTAAAATTGCTAACCATTCAAAACCCATATTTTCTCCTATTCAATATTGATATTTTCTGAAGTTTCTAAACGAATTTGTTCTCCTACTTGTTGATAACCTAATAATACTGCTAAATACTTAATTGCTTGAGAAATACTTTGCAAAAGCAGCAATAACAAGGCTACGGGAACCATAGTTTTGATTGGGGCGCGGGGTAAACCATTTGCGTCAGAAGATATTTCCCAAGTTCCCCAACTACCGTCACTTAATCTGCCCCAAGATTGTAAAACCGGATTGATTGTTACCCAAATACCAAGTAGACAAAAGGGAATTAAAAATAAAACTGTTCCCACAAAATCAACTAAGGCGCGTTTTTTTTCACTCATATTAGTATAGAGAAAATCAACCCGGACATTTTCCCCATGACGTAAAATATAAACAAAGCCGAATAAGAATGTGAGAGAAAATAAATACCATTGCAGTTCTAATAAGGCATTAGAAGACAATTGTACGCCAATGAAACGACCCATATAACGGACGACAACATTAAAAAAACCGACTCCAATTGTTAGTAAAACTAGCCAATTCGATAACCATCCCAATTTATCAGCACCATTGTCAATAAACTGCGAAAATTTTAAGAGTTTACGAATTAAAGAAAATCTGCTTGAGTCACGCATAGAACATAATAAATTAAAGGTAAGATCTGAAAACACAGTCAGCCAGGGAATTTATCTCGTTTATCTCGTTCCCAGTCTCTGACTGGGAATGCCCTGACGGAGGCTCTGCCTCTGCTGTTATTGAAGGCAAAGCCTTCTGGAATTCATTCCCATACAGAGTATGGGAACGAGAAAAACTTTAGTGAATTTTTACTATTAATTAAGCAATTTTTCCACCTCCAAAATATCCAAATTTGTCAATTGTGCCACTTGTTCTACAGACATTCCATTCTGTAACAACTTAATAGCAACTTGTCTTAATTGCAATTCAGCTTGTTCTGCCCGTTGTTTTTCCTGTTCTGCACGTTGTTTTTCTTGTTCTGCAATTTGTTCTATTTCATCTGCTCTTTGTTGTGCAATTCCTACCATTTCTTGAGAAGTGGGAAATAAATCACCATCTAAAGTTGCCCAGCGTAACCAAGTGGCATCAACGCCTCTATAATTACCTTCCCAACGTACCAAAGCTAAATCTAAAACTTTACTCACCAATTGATTTTTCTCATTTAGAGCAATCTGTTGATATGCACCACTGTTAAGATCAAAACCTGCAAAATCATTGGGGTTAAAAGGGTCATACCAAAAATATTCAGAAACCCGCATTTGATTTTGATAAATCAATTTTTTCTGATTTTTATCATTGTTAGCTGTGCTTTCTGAAAGTAATTCAATTACTACATCTGGGGGTTTTCCCTCTTCCCAAACTACCCAAGACAATCGTTCTGTTTTTGGTACACCCAAAACAGCAAAGAAATCTGGACCGCGAAAATCTTGATTTTTCAATTGTGCTAAACTGTAGTAGACAAACATATTGCCACCTACGTATCCATCAGTCCTTTGCTCTAACCAAGGCTGAATGGTATCAATTAAGATATCCATTTGGAATTTATGTCTTTGTGTCTCCATGGGGATACCATCATCACAAGGAAGTTCTGCCTGGGTGGGTGGCAGTTTAATGCTAGGTTCAGCTAAAACAGTTTCTAACATAGCCGTTAAATTTAGTTAGAAATTACTTAATATTTTTATACTAATCTGAAATGATCAGCAATTGGCAAAATTATAAGAAATAATAAGTTTTCAGTGTATTAACACAATCAAATCAAACATGATATTGTAGTGAAATCCTCCAGTTAGTCAATAATATTAACTTTTATGAAACGCCGAGCTATTGTTAACAGATTATCTCAAAGTGCGATCGCTGCCACAGGAGTAGCAATTATTGGTGGTTGTCAAAAAGCTCAAAATAAAACAGCAACCGCTCAAACCGACACCAGTAATCTACCGACAATAAAATGGCAAATGGCGACAAGTTGGCCATTGTCCTTAGAAACTATATTTGGTGGAGCGCAGGTATTAGCAGAACGTGTCAAAGTTCTCACTAACGGTAAATTTATTATCGAACCCCGTGCGGCTGGAGAAATAGCCCCCGGTTTAGAAGTTCTGAATGTGGTTTCCCAAGGTGCTGTACAAGCTGGACATACTGCCGCTTATTACTATATTGGTAAAAGTCCTGCCCTCGCTTTTGGTACATCAGTACCATTTGGACTTAATGCCCAACAACAAAACGCTTGGTTATATGAAGGCGGAGGTTTAACCAAACTGCGAGAAATCTATGCCAGTAAATTTAATGTGATTCAATTTCCTGCGGGAAATACGGGGACACAAATGGGGGGATGGTTTCGCAACGAAGTGAAAACCCTCAATGATCTCAAAGGCCTAAAAATGCGAATTCCCGGTTTAGGAGGGCAAGTTATGGCTAAATTAGGCGTAACTGTACAGACTCTTCCTGGTGGGGAAATCTTCCAAGCGCTACAAACAGGGGCTATTGATGCGGCAGAATGGGTAGGCCCCTATGATGATGAAAAATTAGGTTTAAATAAAGTCGCTAAATTTTACTATTATCCAGGTTGGTGGGAACCAGGTCCAACTTTAGAAGTACAAGTGAATTTAGACGAATGGAAAAAGCTACCACCGCAATACCAAGCAGCATTAGAAACTGCTGCATTTCAGTCGAATACAACAATGTTAGCTCGTTATGATGTCCGCAATAATGAGTCCTTAGAGAAACTATTAAAAACGGGGACGCAACTTCGTGCTTATAGTCAAGAAATTTTGGAAGCTGCGGAAAAAGCCTCTTTTGCTTTATATGATGAGTTTGCAGCTAAAGACGCTGATTTTAAAGCAGTTTATCAACAGTGGAAACCCTTTAGAGATCGGATGTATGCGTGGAACAATCTCAATGAAGGCAGTTTTGTTCGTTATGCTTATGGAAAGATGAAAGCAGGGAATTGAGAATTTCCTAAATTGTAATGTAGAGACGTTTCATGAAACGTCTCTATCGAAGTTGTGAAAAAGCATATAAGTGACATTTTGTAAAAAAAAATTAGATGCGTTTCCCCTGCTGCTATTCCCGGTTGTGCCACCCAGGGAGATACTTTTGAAGAATTACTACAAAATTTATATGAAGCCGTTGAAGGTTGCTTACTCATTGATGTTGATTCATTAGAATTTGATTAGAAGATGATATTAAAATTTTTCTATATTTTGTGCCTTAATCTAAAGATTGACGCGCTAGGAACAAAGAGAAATTTTATTGAATTCTATCTAACCACTGTTTTGGATTGCGTTTTGCATGGAAGCAAGCAAATATAAAAATAGTATCTTGGTCAAAAATGTAGAGAATTACATAAGGAAATCGGCGGATTAATACTTTTCTTACCTGTTTATAGGTAACTTGGTAAGCAAGGGGTTGTCTTCCAATTCCAGACAGACAAGCATCAACAGCACGAACAAATTCCGAACCTAAACCCGGATTTTGGGATTCGTACCACTCAAAAGCATTTTGGATATCGTATTCTGCTTCTGGCTGAATAATCAGGTTATAGTTCATTGGGAAAATCCTAACCGTTTCTTAACATCTTCCCAACTAGAACCGGTTGTAGGGTTTTTTTCGTAATTTTCTAACCGTCGCTCTAATTCTTGTTGTTGTGCTTGACTCAAGGGAAGTTCTTCTTGCTGTTCTAAGATGCTGTCCCATAAATCTTCAGCAAGTTGGATACGTTCTGCAATGCTGAGTTCAGAAATGTCAAATTTTAAGAGGGGATGGAGACTCATGAGTATAGAGTGAGGGGTGAGATTTTATCTATTTTATAACATTGGGGCTTTTGAAAGTTGTGGGAAAATTTCCGGTTATCGGTGAGAAATATACCGAAAAGCTTGTAATTACCCAGAAAATTAAGTAGTTGTGTAGAAAAATTTTGTATAATATTTGGATATTAATGATATCCCAAGAAAATGTCAGATTTAACAAGTATTGAAAAAGCGAAGTTAGAAAAGCTACTGGAAATGGAGAGTGGTTATGTGCTTGATTTTTCAAACAGAACTTTTCAGGAATTTATTTTAGAGAGTGTGAAACTAGATATATAGCGGTTATCAGTTGAGTGAGATACAAACATATGTACTAAGCAGATGAGTTAGCTGGAAAATTTGAATCTGGTTCTAAGTATTCAGTCAGACAGTAACAACAATGAGTAAACCAGTGATGAATA
>Ga0208858_1000165_pt1 | contig 14637 bp, 13 predicted proteins | sample LakMenEpi16Nov12_FD_150704 | JGI IMG/M metagenome (GOLD analysis project Ga0208858, IMG submission 150704) | Freshwater microbial communities from Lake Mendota, WI - 16NOV2012 deep hole epilimnion (SPAdes) | ecosystem: Environmental > Aquatic > Freshwater > Lake > Epilimnion/Euphotic zone ...
TTAACTAAATTTCTCAAATATATACTTAGGAGATTTCCTTTTTTCATCTTTGCTATTTATGTATCAAATAAACTTCCTTTGTTTTACTCTTTATGAATGATTTTTTTCGCTTGTGAGAAATCCGGGTTCCCTGCGATGCACTGAGCTTGTCGATAGCGAAGCGTGGCGTAAGCCATAGTGTTCCGTCTAGGCTGCATTTTACTCCGAAACCTGGAAAGTCGAACTAATTACAGGACCCGACATTTCCGCAAGAGGTGAGGCTGCCTTGGGATGTATTGGAGTAGTTTTACTCAATACGGCGATGAGTTGCAATAAAAATGTAATAAAGGCCGCTTGTATAAGTTTTTCTAGCATAATATCACTCTCTTTATTTATATGGATGAGACTTCCATAGGAACTTGTTATTCTCAATACACTTTGTGTTATTGGTTTATCGGATTTGGTGAATATAATTTGAGAATAGCTCAGAAATCTGTGAAAAAATGTGATTCAGTTCTCTCTTTATATGCACCTGACAACGTGGACGTTTGTTTTTTCCAAAAAGTGTCCTGAAAATCCAAATTTATTTTTAAATCCCTGGGGATATCTCATTGTTTTACTCCAGTCACTCGATTAGCAAGAACCGTAATAATACTGATATTTGCGTAAAATATATTTCTTTACATGAGCTTCTATCTGCTCTCTTCACCTGGCTTGTCCTAATCTTAATTGGCAATTTCAACACAATTAGCCGTTGTCACCGATAGAATAAATGAAAAATAGCTAAAACACACTAAATGATTCCTATCGTTATTGAACAATCCGGCCGAGGCGAACGCGCCTTTGATATCTATTCACGGCTGTTGCGTGAGCGGATTATTTTTTTGGGAGAACAGGTTGATAGCAATCTGGCTAACTTGATTGTTGCCCAACTGCTGTTTTTAGATTCTGAGGACGCGGAGAAGGACATATATATGTACATTAATTCTCCTGGTGGTTCTGTAACAGCGGGAATGGGTATTTTTGACACCATGAAGCATATTCGCCCTGATGTCTGTACAATTTGTACTGGATTGGCGGCCAGTATGGGAGCTTTTCTCCTCAGCGCGGGTACAAAGGGTAAAAGGATGAGTTTACCCCATTCACGGATTATGATTCATCAACCCCTCGGTGGCGCTCAAGGACAAGCAACTGATATTGCAATTCAAGCCCGTGAAATTTTGTATCACAAGCAGCGGCTAAATGAATTTCTCGCTGATCATACTGGTCAACCATTTGAGCGGATTTCTGAAGATACCGAACGTGATTTCTTTATGTCTCCCGCCGAAGCCAAGGAATATGGCTTGATTGACCAAGTAATTGACCGTCATGCCGCTGGTAGTCGTCCTGTACCTCTAGTTTAGTTATTGGTTAGTTGTCAGTTGTCAGTTGTCAGTGGTTAGTAGGGGCGAAGCATTTGGAAGATAAATTATCGATCATTGCAAAAAATAGTTCTCCAAATGCTTCGCCCGTACAGTGGTCAGTGGTCAGTTGTCAGTTGTCAGTTGTCAATGAGAAAATTCTTCTTTCTTCTTTCTTCTTTCTTCTTTCTTCTTCCTCCTGACTCCTGACTCCTGACTCCTGACTCCTGACTCCTGACTCCTGACTCCTGATTCTAAAATCCCGCAATTGGATCTGGTTGAGATTTGAGGTAAGTGAGAAAATTTCGTAATTCTTCTTCACTCAGCAGAGAACGTCCTCGTTTACTGTAGGTTTTGACCAGATAATCTTTACCTTGTTCTGGTGTCCAGCCTAATCGCTCGATTTCTACGTCTGTTTGGGCAATGACATCAGATAAATTTACTGGTTCATTATGTCTTTTCTTTTTACCGACGACTGACTGGACACCAGTATCCTCATAAGGGATATAACTGCGAGGTGTAAATGGCGTGACATTACTAGGAGGGACTTCTGATAAAGGTGGATATTCTGGTTCTTGATGAGAAAATATTTCTGGTTCTGGAAACTTGGGATCAATTTCTTCTTCTGGTAGCGGTGGTGTATATATCTGTGTATTGTTAACAGGGGGAACAGGTTTTGATTCCTGGAAAGTGGGTTTTATTTGTGGAGGGGTAACTAATGGGGAGACAGATTTTGTGACTTCCCCCGGTGTATTTTTGATCCCCAAAACCGTTAAAGCTCTGTTTCTAGCCTGGTCTTCTGCTGCTTCTACTGTTTCTGCTCCTGCGATCGCCGTTGCCCTGGTGATACCTTCGAGTTGTATACTGACACGGACGATATATTTCCCTTGAAAAATTTCTATTAATTCTGAGATAATACTGCCGTTGGGGTACAAATTCTGGAATTGTGCCAACATCATACTTTCAACCATTTTTATCTAAATTTTCCTAATAACATAAATTGCTAGTCAGCGCACAACTGACAACTGACAACTGTACGGGCGAAGCATTTGGAGAACTATTTTTGGCAATGATCGATAATTTATCTTCCAAATGCTTCGCCCCTACTGACCACTGACCACTGACCATCCCCTAGACAAAACCCTATATTTCAATATAAAGTCTTACTGAGAACTAAGCACTCACGACGTTAAATATGTCCTGATACTAACAGTTGTTGATCACAAATTGTCGTCTATCTTTAAATGCTATACTAATTAACCAATTAGATATCTAGAAGTATTTTTAAAGAAGTGCGCTCTAAATCTACAATAATAAAGATAAGGTTTGCCTTCGTTGCCTGTGTTTTACTGCTTACCTGATTGTTACCGATTCTACATAAGGGAGAATTGGGTTTTTCAGCGGTTCCTTCTAGTGAAGACATGGCCAACACCACGCTATGCTATCAGATACTGATGTCGTGGACTTGCCTTACATCTAAACTATCAAACACCTGTAGTTAAACCAGTTTGTAGTTTGTGGGTTGTGGGTGAGATAGAGAGTTCTCCAAACCAAGTCTCTCACTAACTCATTATCTAAATTACGTAGTGTTTAATTATTAGGTATCAGGAGTGCATGGTCAAGATTGTTTAGATCAAGTCAAGGGTCACGTAAGCAAACGCTGAGATTGTCGTGCAGTGAGAAGTCAACGCAGGGGCTTCATCTGACAATGACTATGGCTAACGCCACGCTGCGCGATGAGCGGACTTGCCTTTTCTACGAAACACTACGCAAAGGCGAAATTCGTAAGCAAGTGTCTGTAAACCGGGTGGGAATACAGTAAAGAGCCAGATTCGACAACAAATGATGTTTTGACCAAAGGTCGGTTCACTGCATGGAATTTTCAATCGCTACACTTCTTGCCAATTTTACAGATGATAAATTAGTGGCTCGTAAAGTCCTAGAAAAAAAACTGGGTTGTGAGGATGAAGAAAGTCTAGAAAAACTCCAAATTACTTTGGATGTGTTGGAAAAAATCGGGCTTTTGGTAAAGGAACGGGGGAAATATCGCCGCGTTACCGAAGAAGGCTTGATTGAGGCTAAACTCCGTTGTTCTAGTAAGGGCTTTTGCTTTGCGATTCAAGATAGCGAAGGATCAGAGGATATTTACATCCGTGAAAGTCATTTGAGTAATGCCTGGAATGGCGATCGCGTTTTGGTAAGAGTCCTCAAGGAAGGCAGTCGCAGGCGATCGCCGGAAGGTGAGGTGAAGTTGATTATGGAGCGGTCTAATCACACCTTACTCGCCAGAATTAAGCAGGTGGAGGAAGGGTTTCGGGCTGTCCCTTTGGATGACAGATTGCTGTTTGAACTAAAACTACAACTCAACAGCATGAAGTTGGAAGAAGCAATTGATCACTTAGCTCATGTAGAAATTCTTCGCTATCCCCTCGCACAATATCCCCCATTGGGTCGAGTAGTGCAAATTTTGGGTAGTGATGCTGAAGCCGCAGCGGATATAGATTTGGTAACTTGTAAACATGATTTATCCCGAACTTTTCCTGATTCTATCCTCGATGCAGCGGCAAAGTTACCCAAGAGACTCCTGAAAGCAGACCTGAAAAATCGTCTCGATTTACGTGAGGTTTTTACCTTCACCATTAAGAGTGTCAACAGTGATGAGTCTGTAGTTGAAAATGCCTTCAGTGTAGAAAAAACTACTGATGATAATTGGCGATTATTATTTCACATTACAGATGTTTCCCACTATATCCAAGCCGATGAGGCTCTAGACCGGGAAGCCCTCAAGCGGGGTAAGTCAGTGTATTTGGGAGAATTACTACTGCCAATGTTGCCAGCAGTGGTGATACAACGGTGTTCCTTAGTCCCTGGTAGCGATCGCTTGGCTCTCTCTTTTATCATCACCATTAACCCCCAATCAGGAGAAGTGGAGGAATGGGAAATTCAACCTAGTGTCATTAATGTAGATGTAGCTGTTAGTCAAGTAGAGACAGCAGCTATTCTTGCCGGTGAAAGCAGCACAGTGGCAGCCCAAGTCCAAGAGAAATTACCAGATTTGCAGACTTTGGCTACTGCTATTAAGCAGGTACGTCTACAGCGGGGCAGCTTACAGTTGAATCTCCCACCCAGCCACAACCCTTACTATGACGAAGGAGCAATGGGATCGGTGGTGGTTAATGACTTACCTGGGCGATCGCTGATTACCGAATTGGTAATATTAGTTAATCAACTCATGGCTGATCATCTCAGCGCCTTGGGAGTTCCCAGTTTATGGCGAGTTCAAGGCACACCTGATCCCGAAGATGTTCAGGAAATGCTCAAACTAGCCGTTAATTTAGGTGTGGAATTAGGACTTGATCCAGAATTAGAAATCCAACCTCTAGATTATCAACACTTGACGGGAGCTTTTGCCGATTCTCCTTCGGAACAAGTTCTCACCTATTTATTACAAGACACTCTCAAGCCTTCTTTATATAGCATTACCAAAAGTTCTCACTTTGGACTAGCTTTATCCCAATATGTCCACATAACTGCCCCCTTACGTCGTTATCCAGATATCCTCTTGCAACGGGTGTATCATAACTTACTAGAGTATGGGCGCGATCGCCGGAATACCCGCGTCAAAGATCGGATAAACCTGCGCCATTCCAATTGTCACGAAGAAATCAATTGGAACGTTCTCCCCCCAGAACTCCAACAAGAACTGCAAAGCGACTTAACCAGAGTCATTGTCCAAATTAATGACCGAGAAAAAGAAGTCCAAGAAGCTGAAGCTGATTTAGCCGGACTCCAAAAAGCCTCCTTAATGAAACAACGCATTGGCGAAGTATTTCCAGGAGTAATTACTGGTGTTCAATCCTACGGCTTCTTTGTGGAAATTGAAGTCCCAGTAGAATCGCCCACAGAAGGTAATCTCGCTAATACCTTACGAGTAGAAGGACTGGTTCACGTCAGTTCCCTCAAAGACGATTGGTATGAATATCGTGCCAGACAACAAGCGTTATTTGGGCGAAAAAATCGGGCTTCCTACCGATTGGGCGATAGCTGTATGGTACAAGTCAAAAGTGTTGATTACTACCGTCAACAAATTGATTTAGTGACAGTTGGTTCTGATGGTTTACCTAAAGCCATGAGCGAGAATACTGGCAATGAGGAAACAGGAGACATTTATCCACAAAATCAAAGCGATAGCTTGCGTGGCAAAGCCATATCTTTTAACAGAGAACCTTATGATCAAGAATAGTCAGTTGTCAGTTGTCCTTTGTCAGTTGTCCTTTGTTAGTTGCTCTTAAATATTAACCACTGACCACTGACCACTAACAACTGACCACTGACCACTGACAAATGACCACTGACCACTGACAAATGACTAATAACACAAAACCTTTAATCTTGGGCGTAACAGGTGCATCTGGTCTAATTTACGCCGTTCGCGCTCTTAAATTCCTCTTAGCCGCAGAATATCAAATTGAACTGGTGGCATCTAAATCTACTTACACAGTTTGGCAGGCAGAACAGGAAATCCGAATGCCAGGAGAACCAGAAAAACAAGAGCAATTTTGGCGAGAACAAGCCGGAGTTCCCGAACAAGGTAAACTCCGCTGTCATCCTTGGAGTGATGTTGGTGCGGGTATTGCCAGTGGTTCTTTCCGCACGTTGGGGATGATCATTATGCCTTGTAGTATGAGTACAGTCGCAAAACTTGCTGGGGGGCTAAGTTCCGACTTACTAGAACGAGCCGCAGATGTCCAAATTAAAGAAGGACGTAAACTGGTAATTGTCCCCAGAGAAACCCCTTTTAGTTTAATTCACCTGCGGAACTTAACGACCTTAGCGGAAACTGGAGTGAGAATAGTCCCCGCTATTCCTGCTTGGTATCACAACCCACAAACCATTGAGGATTTAGTTGATTTTGTTGTAGCTCGCGCGTTGGATCAATTAGATATTGACTGTATACCAATTGAACGATGGCAAGGTCATTTATAGCAATTAAAAATTAACAATTAAAAATGAAAAATGAAAAAACTAAATTTTTAATTTTTAATTCTATTTTGCTCTTTTGTGGCAACAGCTATATTCATCTGTTTTTTCCTGGTGTATTTTTAGAATCCTGCTGCAATTTTGAATTTTTTATGGCTGTAATTCGCTTAATTATCTTGGTGACGGCAATGCTGGGACTAATAATAATATTAGTTCAAAATTTGTCGCCCTCACTTCCATTAATGTTTTTGGGGATGCGAACTCAAGCATTACCATTAGCATTGTGGATTTTATTAAGTATCACTGCTGGTATTTTCACATCTTTAATAATTACTAGATTGTTAAAATTTGCGACTGATTTAAATTTACAAGCACCACAACCTCTACCCAAATCAATTCCCACTCCACCCCGTGTTAGACAAAATACTCCACCAACCGTTAATCAAGTTGATGATGAATTTGACGATTGGGACACAAATCGCAATCAAGATGATTGGGATAATGGCGAAAATTCAGAACCAGTAACAGAAACTTCCCCAAGTCAACAAAGTTCTAATTCCCGCAATAGTTCCGTTTATTCCTATAGTTCCCAATCACCGAAAAATACTGCTGTGGGTAAAACTGAATCTGTTTATGATGCTGATTATCGGGTAATTATTCCTCCTTACCAAGAATCAGGCAAAACTCAAGTTACAGATGATGATGACTGGGATTTTTTTGAAGATGATGATTTTGAGGATGACAACGAAAATAAACCACAAAAACGCTAATTTAAGCTTTAATAATAATTAATAATTTTACAGGAGAAAAATACTGATGATTGATATATTAAAAGGAGTCAACCTCTATTTAATTGGCATGATGGGAGTTGGGAAAACAACAGTAGGAAAGTTATTAGCCGCAGAAATTGGTTATAGATTTGTAGATACAGATGAAGTCATAATCAAAGCCGCAGGTAAATCTATTAATGAAATATTTACCGAAAATGGTGAAGCGGAGTTTCGGCAATTAGAGAGTGATGTTTTAGCTCAAGTTTGTGCTTATACTAAGTTGATTATATCTACGGGTGGGGGTGTTCCCATGCAGCAGCAGAATTGGAGTTATCTCCATCATGGGTTGATAATTTGGTTAGATGCACCAATAGGAATAATCTTACAGCGGTTAGCGGAAGATAATACCAGACCACTTTTACAAGATGCCGATATCGAAAGTAAATTGACATCGCTTTTGGAACAACGTCAACCAATGTACTCCCAAGCTGACTTACATATTACTATCAGCGCGATCGAAACACCAGAAGAAATTGTCACACGCATCCTCGCTACAATTCCCAGTATTCTCAAACCGCAATAATTCTTTCTACACCCATTTATAACCCACTTGAATATCAGATCCCCGACTTCTTAGAGAAGTCGGGGATCTGACTCTTGCAATGTATATCTACGGCACGCTACGCTATCACAAATCAAATACGAATTGCTATATATCTATAAAAAGGAATAGAAAGCAGTTAATTTCTTGTCAAAAGCAAGATGCAGAATTTCCACATCAAGAGTTGAATGGAATCTAGATTCTGTAATTATCCTCGACGGGGATGAAATCTATGACTATATTTTCTCTTGATGAACTCAAAAATTTAGTCCAAAATCCTGAGTATCCATGCGTTTCTCTGTATCTACCTATGGAAAAACTAGGAGGAGATACGCGACAAAATCCGATTCGGTTTAAAAATTTAATTCGAGAAGCTGAAACCCGCCTAGATGAAACAGGATTACGTCATACTGAGACTGTAAATTTGCTCAAACCAGCGATGGAATTAGACAATACTGATTTTTGGGAAATTCAAAATCAGGGATTAGTAATTTTTATTTCCCCCAATCTATTTCGTTACTATTGTTTACCAATTTCTTTTCCCCAATTAGTGGTTGTTGGCAAGAATTTTCATATCAAACCCTTATTAAATCTGATTAATAATGATGGAAAATTCTACATTTTGGCTTTAAGTCAAAAGAATGTCAAACTTTACTCAGGCACGCGCTACCAAATTAATGAAGTAGAAGTAGAAAATATGCCTCATAGTTTGGATGAAACTCTCTTAGAAGATGAATTCCAAAAAGGCGTACAGCATAGAATTGGTATCGCTAGAGGTGCAACTTCTGCGGCTCAACACCCTGGTTCTGTGCATGGACAGGGTAATCCAGATCGGGAGAAACATGAAGAAGATATTTTGCAATTTTGTTATGCTGTTGATAGTGCATTACACAAAAAATTGCGAGGTGAAAAAGCACCTTTAATATTAGCAGGAGTAGAATATTTATTACCAATTTACCGACAAGCTAATACTTATCCATATTTAGCAGAAACAGGGATTACTGGCAATGCAGAAATCCTCAAAATGCAAGAATTAAATCATGCAGCTTGGGAAATTGTTAACCCTTTATTTCAACAGGAATATGAAGATATAATGGCTGTTTATCTGCAACTATCTGGGGAAGAAAGTAACAAAATTGCCAATGATATCAAAGCAATTATCCCGGCTGCATATTATCAAAGAGTTGATACTTTGTTTGTGCCTCTAAAACAACATATATGGGGTAAATTTGATTTACCAACTGCTACAGTTGAGTTACATCCAGAACCAGCGCCAGATGATGAAGATATGTTAGATTTTGCGGTAATTCACACCATATTAAATGGTGGTAAAGTTTATACTCTTGAACCAGAAGCAATGCCTAGTGGAGTTAAAGTAGCGGCTATTTGCCGATATTAATTTTTTAAGTTGCTAAGTTGTCGTCGTGCTGCTGCTAAAATTAATCTTTGTTCAGCACGAGAAATCGCTTGATAAGTCCTTTCCACCGCTTCCGGTTCTACAGAAATAGAACTAATCCCCCATTCTATTAATTTATCAATCATTTCTGGATAAAGCACCGGGGCTTGACCACAAATAGAACAGGGAATACCTCCAGCTTGAGACATTTTAATTAATTGAGATATTGCCCCCATTATTGCTGGATGACTTTCATCAAATATTCTCCCTAATTTTCCCTGTTCCCTATCTATTCCTAATAATAATTGAGTTAAATCATTTGTGCCAATAGAAATACCTGCCACACCAACTTTAATATATTCAGGTAATAGAAATAAAATACTAGGAACTTCTGCCATGATCCATAATTGAAACTGGGATATTTGTGTTAACCCAAATTGCTCAACTTTTTGACGACAAAATATAAATTCTTCAACACTGCGGACAAAAGGTAATAGCAAATTAATATTTCTATAACCAGACGCTTGAACTATCGCTAAAGCTTGCAATTCCAATTCAAAAACCGCCGGATTTTGCATATAGCTGAAAACACCCCTGTCACCAAGAATAGTTCGACTTCGCTCACTATAAATTGATGACTGTGATAATAATAAATCATGGGGTAGGTAATCTAAAGAGCGATAAAAGATAGGTCTAGGTGAAAAAGCGCGAGCAAATTGCTTAATCTGCTCAGATAATAACTCTAATAATTCCGCTTTTCTTCCGGCTATTAACCATTCTTGAGGATGTTCTCCCTCCAGAATATTTAACATCATCAATTCTGAACGTAATAATCCTAACCCATCTACAGGTAAACATTTCACTTGTTCAATTAATCGTCCTTGACTCAAATTTACGAGTAACTTAGTGGCAATTATTGGTAAATTTATCGGCTGATAATTGACAATTTTTTCCTCTTTGATTAATTCTTCTATCTCTTCACTAGGAAAGTTTTCTTCATCTTCTGTGAAACGATATATTTCACCCTTATTACCATCTAATAATAACTTTTCACCTGCTTGTAAAAGAGTGGTTGCACCTGTGGCACTCACCACCGCAGGAATACCCAACTCCCTGGCTAAAATCGCCCCGTGGCTAGTTAATCCCCCTTGTTCTGTAATAATCCCCGCAACTCCTTGTAGTAAGGGCAAACAATCAGGAGTAATCACTGGGGCGATGAGAATTACACCTTGAGGAACTTGGATTGCTTTTTGTGATGAACTAAAAATATGGGCATTAGCAATAATTCTCCCTCTGGCTGCCCCAATGCCTTGAATAAATTGCACACTCTTATTTACAGATTGGGGAACAGTGACTTCTGTAATATAGAGTTTTGTGGCTAAAGATTCTTTCGCAACTGTCCATTTCATTGTTAAAGTTGCCCCTAATTCACTGACTATTTGATTACTGACAGTAATTAATTCTTGCAAAAATTCTTCTGGCAAAGCATATTCTTGTTGTTGGGATTCTTCTAAAATATAAGCTAATAAAAAATCAGTATCTAATGTTGGTTGCAGTTGTTCATCTGTAAAAGCATTACCATGATGAAGACGATACGCCAACATTTTATTACCCAATTGTCTTTCTACGACTGCGCCGGTTTTTGGTTCTATGTAATAAACATCTGGTAATACTTCACCGTTGGTAATTGCTAGTCCTAAACCCCAAGTAGCTTCAATATCCCATGCCGATGATTTAGTATTGATTACACCAGAAGCGATCGCATTGTCAACTGGTTGCACTAACACCCCTAAATTAATGCTAGGCAAACTAATCCCCGCACTGTGCCAATATAGTAAACTTCTCGCCCGGAATAACTGACTCCAAAGCAGCTTTAAAGCTTCACCTATTTCCTCCTCTTCACAAGGGCAAAATACTGGTTCTAATAACCCAGATACATTTTTCATTTCTTGGTTATTTGATATTGCCAAACTGGGACGCAAAATTAAACTGCTTCTTTGCCATTGTCGCGCAGCTTGAAAAATTGTCCTCACCCAATGAGGTGGCACAGTCGCTGAGATAATTTCCTGACGTAAGCGTCCGGCTACCTGTTGCAGTTGTCGCCAATTATGTACATCTAAATGTAGCGAAGAATGGGGTAAATCAGCGATTAACGACTCTGAACTATTGAGAGTTTCTAGAAATTGCCGTAAAACATCTGCTTCTACTACAAAACCAGGAAGAACAGGATAACCCTGTTGTTTGATTTTGCTTAAATCGAACGCCTGCACGCCAACTTTAGCGCGGTCTTGTAGTTTAATTTGGTCAAGCCAATAGAGTTTATCCACTCAATTTATTAAATAATATTTATTACATACTTTTTGTTACTATATTACCAATTAGTCCGAACAATGCCCCGATTTCATTTATTAAACTATTTACCACCGAAAAAAATTGATCAATCCTTATTATATTGCCGGGAGTGACTGGCTAAACACTGGACTTCGTTTATGTTTTGCCTTGTTTATTGGAGCTTTAATTGGCTTAGAACGACAACTAAAAAATAAACCGGCAGGTTTAAGAACCCATATGTTAGTAAGTTTGGGTTCAGCCGTATTTACTCTCATCACTATCCAAGCGGGTGGAACAGAACTTAGTGCTGATTCTCTTAGTCGTGTAGTTCAAGGTATTGCTGCTGGAGTGGGGTTTTTAGGCGCTGGGGAAATTTTACGTGAATCTTCCCAAACATCAAAATCACCGGAAATTCACGGATTAACTTCTGCTGCTGCAATTTGGGTAGCTGCGGCTTTGGGAATTGCTGCTGGGTGCGGTTTATGGCAATTAGGATTAATGGGTGCTATTTTAACTGTAATTATTCTACACATTTTTAAAAGACTGGAAAAATTTAATTAAGTAGGTGAACAGAAAAATTTCCAGGTATGACATTAATTCCCTTTTTAACGCAGATTAGGACGGCTGATAATTAACAATTGTACCCCACCATCACCTGTATTAATAGCCAATACGGGAGGACGCTGATTAAATTGTGCATCAGAAGGCATAGATGGGAATACATAAACCCAATCATTACTTTCAATTAATAGCCGCCAAACAATCGGTTGTTTTGGATCTGTTGAATCATTTATCTCTTGTCCCAAAATATCTTTGAACTGTTCCACATCTCCAATAATATGAGAATTCTTTAAAGAAGGATCTATCAATATATCATCTAAATTACGTCCCAAAGGAAGTTTATCTTTAGCGCTAACAATACTAACTATAGGTCTTGTGGAAGTATGATTAACAGCATCTCGATAAGCATCAGCCTGACCTTGAAAACGTCCTAACCAAAACAACGATCCTAAAATGCAAATCACAATTACAATTTCTTGACGTAATGACGAGGGTAAAAGTTTGGCAAGAGAACGCAAAATATTAAGTAATGGAAAATCATGGATTCTCTTAATCAGTATTTGGATTTTATTAGGGATATTTTGATGATTTATTTTTGGTGAAATTGCCCATAATATAACTTGAATTAAACATATTGTTAAAGTCATGGCTATGACAGCCCGGATAAATATCCAGAAATTACCAAAGATAATTTGTATTGGTACTATTAAAAAAGACTCATGGGGTAGATTGAGGGTATTAAGTTCTAAGGCAAAAAAGCCAAAATAAGCCCAGCGATAGACCCAACCAATAAAGTAAATAAAAATGCCTAAAACTCCGATGAGTCCAGCGAAATTACCAAGGATATTGATACTGGTTGGATTTTGAGGATCTGGTGACATAGTGATTTGGATAAAATTTAGGAATTTGGACGGTTATAGATGATTTTATGGTAAAGTAGCAATAACTTACTTTAATTCTGTGTTAATACTCATCCATAACTATATGAAGGTTGTCCTCAAAACATTCAGCTTTGTATTGGTGTTGTCTCTGGTGGGCATGACAGAAAACCTCAAACCAGTTACCGCCAATATACAATTAGCTCAAACTCCAGGAAAAGTAAAGAAAAAAGTCAATAATTCGCCCATACCCTTAGCATTACCAATAAAAGCCGATATCAAGCTGAAAAATGGCGATTCTATGACTGCTAGAGTTACAGGATTTGACTCCAAAGGGAAAAAAATTGAGTTCTCCTATGGTAAAACTTCTAAATCATTACCTGTTGCCCAAGTACAACAGGTAGTTTTTAGGAAAGATAAAGACTCTTTAGTTTATACTGCTACGGGTAGTCTGGTGATTCGGGGTGAGGATAACAGCAAAGCTACACAAAGCGAATGGTCCAATCTTCCTCTTCAGGCTTTTGAGTTGGTGGACTCCCAACGAGGACAAGCTAAGGTGGATTTAGCAACTGTTAAAAAACCTCAAGAATTGTCTCAAATTCAATCTGTAGCTGTGAAGAGTTTATATATAGCGGATGAGATTCAGTTTAGTTCTACTGGTAAGATTACCATTAAGGTAACACCTGCGGATAAAAGGTAGGGGCAAACCCCCCGTGGTTGCCCCAAATGTTACGGGCAAATACCCCGTGTTTATCTCAAATGTTACAGGCAAATACCCCGTGGTTACCCCAAATGTTACGGGCAAACCCCCCGTGTTTGTCCATGCAAATATCCTGTGGTTGCGTGAATGGGGGTAGGGGTAGGCACGGGGGCGCTACCCCTACATTAAATTAAATCTCAATTTTTTAGATAAATAAATATGATGAAAAATAAACAATATAGACTGCTATTACTGCTAAAACATCCTTATCTAGTTTTTGGTATTGGTATTTTATTGTGCTGTGGGGTATGTGTTGACTCTACCCGTGTTTTGGCCAAGGATGATTTAGGAAAAATTGCCCAATCATCAACAGCAACAAGGGATAATGCAGAACGGCTTTTTAATGAAGGAATGAAACTTTATCAGCAAGGAACAGCCGACTCATTGCGACAGGCAATTAAAAAATGGGAGGAGGCACTTCCTTTATATCGAATGGTGAATGATCGCCGTGGGGAAGCTATCACTCTCAATAATATCGGTCTTGTCTACGATGCTTTAGGAGAAAAGCAAAAGGCACTGGACTATTACAACCAAGCTTTACCCATACGTCGGGCTGTGGGCGATCGCGGTGGGGAAGCTACCACTCTCAATAATATCGGTGGTGTCTACGATGCTTTAGGAGAAAAGCAAAAGGCACTGGACTTTTACAACCAAGCTTTACCCATACTTAGGGCTGTGGGCGATCGCGGTGGGGAAGCTACCACTCTCAATAATATCGGTGGTGTCTACGATGCTTTAGGAGAAAAGCAAAAGGCACTGGACTATTACAACCAAGCCTTACCCATACTTAGGGCTGTGGGCGCTCGCCGTGGGGAAGCTATCACTCTCAATAATATCGGTCTTGTCTACGATGATTTAGGAGAAAAGCAAAAGGCACTGGACTATTACAACCAAGCTTTACCCATACGTCGGGCTGTGGGCGATCGCGGTGGGGAAGCTACCACTCTCAATAATATCGGTGGTGTCTACGATGCTTTAGGA
>Ga0208858_1000168_pt1 | contig 14452 bp, 12 predicted proteins | sample LakMenEpi16Nov12_FD_150704 | JGI IMG/M metagenome (GOLD analysis project Ga0208858, IMG submission 150704) | Freshwater microbial communities from Lake Mendota, WI - 16NOV2012 deep hole epilimnion (SPAdes) | ecosystem: Environmental > Aquatic > Freshwater > Lake > Epilimnion/Euphotic zone ...
AAATTGTGCGAGAAGGAGTTGATGGTTATTTGATCACTTCCATTGATGACGCAGTTAATAAAGTGCATCAGTTAGATCAGATTGATCGTCATGATTGTCGTCAACGAGCGATAGAATGTTTTTCATCTGATGTAATTGTTGAGCAATATCAACAACTTTACATGAGCAAATTCTTGTGAATTTGAGGTTTAAGACAAAATCATATATGTTTTAAGTCTGCACATTGACTAATAATTTGCTCATAGTTAAGTAGGACTGTAAATTTTCTGCGTGTCGTTAAAATTTTGTTTAGTAGTTGTTACTAAACAACAACAACCGTTAAAATTTTTTGGCGTTGCTGAATTGGGGTATGAAATTAAAAAATCAAAAAAATGAAACTCTTACCCTCTGAGACTGGAGCGCCAATGCGTGAAATAAAATCATACTCTGAATCAGCAACGCCATTTTTTCAATAAAATGATTGAATCAATTCCTATGTCTATTTTATCTACCCAAAAAGTTAATTGTCCTGTTTGTTCAACAACCTGTTTTAATCCGCCGCTGTATAAGTATACATCCTCTAATGCCGCATCTCATTTCTGTCCAACAACTCGTAATCTAGATCGTTATCATCGGTTGGAAAAAGTCATTCGTAAATTATGGCAAGGAGATGAATGCGTAATTCTCCAATGCCCTCAATGCGGATTTGCTTTTGGCTACCCTTTTGTAGGGGGTGACGAAGAATTTTATCAGATTTTGCATGAGCAGAAGGGTTATCCATCCTGGCGGTGGGATTATGACATTGCTATTCAAGAAGCAATAACACCGTTTGGTGGCGGCAAAATACTTGAAGTTGGAGCAGGTGCAGGCATATTTCTTCGTAGCTTGGGACAAGAATGGCAAAGTTATGCAATGGAAGGCAGTGAAACAACTAGAACTGATCTAGAATCTGCGGGAATTTTTGTCTTGAGGGATTTGTCAGAAATTTCTCAATCTGAAATAGGGACATTTCAAGTAATCGTCATCTTTCAAGTATTAGAACATATTGCAGAATTTCACTCTGTTTTAAAACAATGTCGTCAACTATTAGCAGCTGGTGGCAAAATTGTTATTACTGTTCCAGATGGAGAGGCTATGATTCGTCAAGAAAGAATTACAGGTTGTCCTGATATGCCTCCTAATCACATCAACAAATGGACTCCAAATAGTTTATCGCTTGCCTTAAAACAGGCTGGTTTTATACCACAATCCAGCATTTCAGAGCCAAATTCATGGTCTAGCTTTAGAGGATACCTACATCTAAGAGTGATATCAGATGCAACCAATTCTCGATCTATAGCTGCTCAAGTATATCGGATTCAGAACAAACGACTCCGCTCTCCATTATTAGCTTTTTTAGGATTATTTGCTTTAATTCGGATGCTTCCTTATTTTTCAGAATTATCAAAAGGCGGTGCTTTTGCGATGATTGCAGTAGCTCAATAACAAAGACTTAAAGGCGTTGCTGATTTTAGGAATGAAAATACAGCAAGTAGCTTTGAGTGAGGTACACTTTGTGCGGGCAAGATGCCCGCACCACAAGAGTTTTATTATTAATATCTGTACTTCATAAAATCGGAAACTGCTGTAATTATCGCGCAAAATTTTAACGGCTGATTCTGTACTCGCTGTTATATTAGAAACAGTTGATCCCGAAATTGAGAACACCCTAGGAGAATCTGGCTTTCAATCTGCTAGTTAGGATCCATTTAAGAGAGAATTAAAGACTTCAGCACATAATCATTTAAGTAATAACTATTTATGGATTCGGAATTTATCTCTAAAATTACAGATCGGGTTAAAACTGCTCCCAAATATCAAGTATTAGGAGTTGATTTTTGATGTTATCATATAATCAACTTTTTTTAGTTTTATATTAGCTATTTATATACTTATAAGTAATTAAATGAATCATCGAGTTCTTATTGTTAGCCCCCATTTCCCACCAATTAACGCCGCTGATCATCAGCGCATTAGAATGGCACTGCCATACTTTGAAGAATTTGGATGGGATGTAACTGTTCTATGTATCGAACCAGATTTTATCGAAGGAATATATGATCCCAACCTAAATTTGACGGTTCCGGAAAACATTGAAATTATTCGATCATCAGCTATTTCTCCGAAACTATCTAGAAAATTAAAACTTGGGAATTTAGCTTTTAGATCCATACCTTTTTTGATTAAAGCAACAGCTAAATATTTTGAAAAAAATTATTTTGATTTAGTTTATTTCTCAAATACAGTTTTTTTGACCATGCCCCTTGGTCGCTACTGGCTAGAGAAATATAAAATCCCTTATATTTTAGACTTTCAAGATCCTTGGTTAAGTGATTATTATGATCGCACTCAAAACACTCCCCCTGGTGGCAAACTAAAATATGCAGTCGCTCAGTCTTTTGCTAAGATTTTAGAACCCTTTACCTTGGCTAAAGCCTGTCATATAACCAGTGTTTCGCCAGAATATCCTAAAGTATTAATGCACCGATATTCCTGGCTCAAGGAAGAGCAGTTTTCTGTTCTCCCCTTCGGCGCACCTGAAAAAGATTTTGAAATATTATCTAAACTGAATATTCAACAGAAAATATTTGATCCCCATGATGGTTATCAACATTGGGTTTATGTGGGTAGAGGTGGTGAAGATATGGCTTTGAGCCTGAATGTCCTTTTCTTAGCAATTCAAAAACATCGTCAGCAAAATCCCGAAATTTGGCAAAAAATTAAAATTCATTTTGTTGGCACGAAATATTCAATTTTTGACAACAATAAGGAGATAGAGGCGATCGCCAAATCTTATAATTTAGACGATATAATAACTGAATATCCACAACGTATTCCTTACTTTGAAGCCTTGCAAGTTTTAAAAGATAGTCATGCAATTTTAATAATTGGTTCTGATGATCCCAGTTATTCTGCATCTAAAGTCTATCCATGTATTCTCGCCCAGAAGCCCATTTTAGCAATTCTGCACGAACAGAGTCTTGTCGTTAACGTAATTAAAGAATGTCAGGCGGGCTATACCGTAACTTTTACTAATTTAACCAATATAGAAATTTATGATACCCTTAGACAAGGAATAGAATGGTTACTTCATTCTCTAGTTTACGGATTGTCAGGAACAACAGATTGGCAAGCATTTGAGCCTTATACTGCTAGACAAATGACACGGACTTTGTGTAAAATTTTTGATCAGTCAGCTAATCCAAAATGTAAAAAATGAAAGAAACTTCTCAATCCAATCGCATTCCTAGCCTTGATGGAATAAGGGGTATCGCGATTATTTTTGTATTATTTAGTCATGCAATTAAAAGCACTAAAATTTTTAGTAATAATCCAAATTTAGAGTCTATTATCATATCTTTTGGCGGATATGTTGGGGGATTAGGGGTCAATATTTTCCTTGTTATAAGTGGTTATTTAATTACATACCTCTTGCGTAAAGAGATCGAGAAGTATGGAAATATTGATTTTAAAAAATTTTACCTAAGAAGATCTATTCGCATTTTTCCTAGTTTTTACTTGTATTTAGGAATTATTTTTCTTCTTTCATATTTTGAAGTATTAAAAATACCTATTATAAATATTGCTTCATCTGGAATGTTTGTTTGGAATTACTCATTCTTGTGGAGTGATATATCAGGGCAAGATTTATGGTTTTTAGGACACACTTGGTCACTTTCACTAGAAGAACAGTTTTATCTTTTTTGGCCGGCAACTCTTGTTTTCTTAGGTAGAAAAAAATCAATTTGTCTAGCTATGATCTTGATTTTGTTATCGCCCGTACTGAGAGTCATTAGCTATCTTTTGTTTCCAAATATTCGTGGTTACATAGGAATTATGACCCACACACACATAGATGTAATTATGTTCGGCTGTGTGATCGCTCTGGCAGAAGGTTTACCAAAGTTTGAATATTTGGCCAAAAAGCTGTCTACTCAAAATACTGCATTATTGTGTTCAGCCTTTTTATTGTTTGTATCACCCTTATTTTATATAAAATTCCGAGGTTTATATGCGTTACCCATTGGCTTCACAACCGAAAGCATTGCGATCACAGTGGTGATACTTTGGCTTATACGTAACCACAATACTACTACTGGTAAATTTTTTAACTCTAAATTAATTGTTCATTTTGGTTTTTTATCCTACAGTTTATATCTATGGCAACAATTATTTCTGACAGAGCTTAATACAACTTGGTTAGGTATATTTCCAGCTAATTTAATTTTTTGTTACATTACTGCTGAACTTTCCTATAGATTTATAGAGCAACCATTTCTCAAATTACGAAGGTTTTTTAAGAGAAGTGAATCTGTTTAGATTGATTTTTCTTGGCATACTTGATTTTGATAAATTTTCTTGTTTATTGTCTTGGATTATAATAATAGCACTGTATTATTCACTGGTATTTAAGTATCTGCTTACAGTTAAAAAAATATCAGCACAAGCTGAAAAAGTGAAAAATGTCACATTACCCTCTAAACAATAGACCTTTGCTAAGGACAAAATCAGATAAAATATCTGTAAATAAAATACTTTGGGTAATTTGTCTTGTGCTGGCTTTTATTGGGCTAAGTACACCTAATCCCAGCGAAACATTTTTAGGATGCTTAATTTGTCCAGTCCTGTTTTCATTGCTTTGGCGACCTGGTGAACCACCTGCATTATTATTTGCAGCCAGCTTTCAAACCCTTCAAGTATTTGTCCCTGTGATTACTGCTAATTTAGCAGGAGAAACCCTACAGCAGAATTTCGGTCAAGAACTAAGTTTAGCATTTTATTTAGGTATCCTATCTATCCTGGCACTCGCCTATGGTATGAAGCTAGCTGTTGGCAATTCTCCTATAATTAGCTTAATAGATCAAGAAAAAAGTGCATCAGAATTAAAAGTTTCTAGGTTAGCAATAGCATATTTAGGGACATTCGTATTTTCTTCATCAATAACTTCTCTAGCATTTGCAGACCCTGCTTTTACACAACTTTTGCTATCTTTGGGGTCTTTGCGCTGGTTGATTATTTTTTTGATTGTCTGGAATGGGTTTCGTGATCCTAAATTTAGGTTGTTATCTTTCAGCATTGTCATCTTAGAAATTATCATTGGGATAACTGGTTTTTTTAGCGGATTTAAGCAAATTGCTTTTCTAGTATTGGTTGTATATGGGGCGACAAGTCTGAAAGTTAAGCAATTACTACGCCCCCAAGTTTTAATATTGATGGTGCTATTACTGTTATTAGCAACTTACTGGCAAAGTGTCAAGGGAGGTTATCGTAGCTATGTTAACGGAGGAAGTCTAACTCAAACCGTGACGGTTTCTTTGGCTGATAGATTAAATTATCATACTAAATCTGTTAGTCAAATCAGCGAGAAAGAGATGGGAGACGGATTTAATGCATTATTATCTCGTTTGGGATACCTTAAATTTTTCGCTGGTAGCATTAGAACTGTACCTAATGCTGTTCCTTATCAAAATGGCAAACTATGGTCGGAAGCAATATTTACTTTAATTCCCCGCGCTCTTTTTCCTGATAAGCCAGTACTTGACGATTCCAAACGCACAAATGAATTTTCGGGTATTCAAGCGGCTGGGGCTGACAAAGGTACTTCGATTAGTATTGGCTATGTGGGTGAGAGTTACATTGATTTTGGTGTTCCATTCATGTTTGCACCAATTTTTGCCCTAGGCTGTTTTTGGGGTTGGCTTTACCGATTTATAACTAATTTAGGATCAATTCCTTTGCTAGGATTAGCAGCAGCAACGACTATTTTATTGAACTCAGCAGTTTTTTTTGAGTCTTCTAATGTTAAAATACTTCCTGCAGGAGTAATTTTATTATTAGTTTATTCTATGGTTCTTCGTCTTTTTGGAAAAAACATTTGGTTATGGCTGACGTGTAAATCTAAGTTGAATTAACTTTGCTGAGGTAGTTAAAATTAGTCAATGACGAATTTAGCAATTATTGCATCTCATCCAATTCAGTATTACGCGCCACTTTTTCGGTCTCTGGCTGAAGACTGTAATTTTAATATTAAAGTATTCTATTTATGGGATTTTGGCATTACAAATCAGATTGATCCAGGATTTAAGCAATCATTAAAATGGGATATTCCATTACTAGATGGCTATAACTTTGAATTTGTGCCTAACATTAGTAAAGATCGCGGCACTCATCATATCTTTGGCTTGCAAAATCCCAGCCTGACTCAGCAAGTTTTAGCATTTAAACCAGATGCTATATTCCTAACAGTCTCCTATAACTACGCAAGTATTTATAGGTTTCTTTGGCAGATGAGAAATATCAATATTCCCATGATATTTCGTGGTGATTCCCATCGAATTCATGCAAAAAATGATTTTAAAAGTCAGCTAAAAAAGCTATTTATTAGCAAAATTTTCCAAAATTTTGATGCTTGTTTATATGTTGGCAAAGCCAATTATGAATACTTTAAATATCATTCTGTCTTAGAGAGTAAATTATTCTTCGCTCCCCATGCTATTGATAATTACCGATTTTCTGCCATGACTGATGAGGTATATAGTCAAGCAAAAAATTGGAAACAAGAATTAGGTATACCTCCCCAAAATCAGGTGATCCTTTTTGCTGGCAAATTTGAACATAAAAAGCGTCCTTTGGATTTAATTCAGGCTTTTATTAATGCACAATTAAAATCAGTGTCTCTGCTATTAGTTGGGGCGGGAAATTTAGACTCAGAAATGCGAGATTTGTCTAAGCATAATGATCAAATTTACTTTGCTCCATTTCAAAACCAATCGCTAATGCCGCGTACTTATGCTAGTTGTGATGTCTTTGTTTTGCCTAGCTATGGTAGTGGTGAAACATGGGGGTTAGCAATTAATGAAGCGATGTGTATGGGATGTCCTGTAATTGTTAGCAGTCATGTTGGTTGTGCGGCTGATTTGGTTAAACAGAGAAAGAATGGTTTGATTTTTGAAGCAGGAAATGTAGAGGCTCTTACTGCTAGTCTTAAAGAGGCTATGGCTGATCATTGTCGCTTGAAACAATGGGGAGAAGAAAGTAAAATCATTGTCAGAGATTACTGTTATGATCGCATAATTGCAGGCTTAAAGGAAGCCTTGGCAGCGATATGTAATAAATAAAACCCATGAATAAGAATAAGAATAAGAATAATCTTCACCTCTGGTTTCCCAACATATTTGAATTTACAGGTGGCATTCAAGCATATTGTGGTTTTTTATTGTCAGCCATTCAAAATATCTACCCTGACACTCACTATGACATCTTTATTAAGCATGACAGAAATGCCTCACCCAACTTCTCAACCCTAGCCCCTACTAGGTTTCACTTTGCTGGATCTATACCGTTACCACTGAGAACAGTTGCATTTGCAGCCCAGCTAATTGGTTGGGGAATCTGGAAGCGCCCAAATCTAATCATTACCGGCCACCTGAATTTTACCGTGGCAGCCTACTGGCTAAAACGATTGACAAATGTCCCTTATTGCACTGTTGCCCATGGTATCGAAGCCTGGAATATCAAAAACCCAGCTTTGCAAACAGCTTTACATCATGCAGACCTGATTTTAGCAGTTAGTGGCTACACGCGCGATCGCCTGATTAAAGAACAAAACCTTGACCCGAATAAAATTGTTATTTTACCAAACACTTTTGATTTCAATCGCTTTCAACCAGCCCCCAAACCTGCTTATTTATTAGAAAAATATGGACTAAGGCGCGAACAACCTATAGTATTAACTGTAGCTCGACTAGCGGAAGTTGAACGCTATAAGGGTTATGACCAAGTTCTCAAAGCACTTCCTCAAATTCGTCAGCAAATTCCCGATGTTCACTACATTATTGTGGGTAAAGGAAATGACCAGACTAGAATTGAGCAGTTAATTACCCAACTCAGATTACAAGATTGTGTAACTCTAGCTGGATTTATTCCTGATGAACAACTGTGTGATTACTACAATCTCTGTGATGTTTTTGCTATGCCGAGTAAAAGAGAAGGATTTGGTATTGTCTACTTAGAAGCCCTAGCCTGTGGTAAACCTGTTTTGGGAGGTAATCAAGATGGTGCTACGGACGCGCTTTGTCATGGTAAACTAGGGGCATTGGTAAATCCTGATGATGTGGATGAAATTACTCAAACTATTATTCAGATTTTACAAGGTACATATCCTAATCCTTTAATGTATCAACCCGAATCTTTGCGTCAAGAGGTCATTAATACTTTTGGTTTTGAGCAGTTTCAGAAAACTTTGGCTGGATATTTGCACCGATCATGAAACCAAATCATAAAATCAGGAAGCCAGGAAGCCTGGGAATTGAATTAATTCCCTAGCTGTGATGTTACCATAGATAAATATCTATTTAGTTCATAGTTAAATCCAATAACTAAATTCCAGTTTTATACCAATTTAAGATAATATATATATATATAGGACTTACGCATTGACAGGATCAACCAAATATGGGGTATGGGTTTCGGGTATTTTAACATGATTTTTTGATGATTTTTGAGCGATAGCGAAGCGCTGCTGCAAGCAGTTCGCTATTGATCGGAAGTTAATCGCCAAAAGCCTGAAACGACGGATTTTCGTTCATTCACATGATGGTGAATTTGTACAGTGCGTAAGTCCTAATATATATATACGAAAAACTATGTGCGGAATTGCAGGTGTTATCAAACTAAATACCGACTATGGAAGTTTAGAAGCAAAAATCGAAAAGATGCAAACAGCACTAAAACATCGTGGTCCCGATGATGCAGGTATTTACATTTCAACTGACAAACAAGCAGCTTTAGCTCACACTCGACTTTCTATTCTTGATCTCAGTCCTGCTGGACATCAACCCATGTCCACCACTGACAACCGCTATCATATTACATTTAATGGAGAAATTTACAACTTTCAAGAATTGCGAGAAAATCTTCTTTCCCAAGGTGAAAAATTTCATTCTCAAACAGATACAGAAGTAATTCTTAAACTATATCAAAAAATTGGTTTCGATTGTGTCCAACATTTACGAGGAATGTTTGCTTTTGCCATTTGGGATGATTTAGAAAAAACTTGTTTTTTAGCTCGTGACCCTTTAGGAATTAAACCACTTTATTATTACCAATTAGGTACAACTTTAGTATTTGCTTCCGAACTCAGAGCAGTTTTAGCATCTGGTTTACCTGCAATTAATATGAGTGTGGAAGGATTATATGGTTATTTAACAACCGGTTCAGTTCCCGAACCATACACCCTAATCGCTGACATTCATTGTTTATCCGCTGGTAATTGGCTATATTGGCAAAATGGAAATACTACCAAAAAACAATATTGGCAAATAAATTTTACTCCTGAGGCAATTTCTCCTCCAGAAGCGCGAGAAATAGTCCGTAAAGCTTTATTAGATTCCATTCAACATCATTTTATCAGTGATGTACCCGTGGGAATTTTCCTCAGTGGTGGTATTGACTCTACAACCATTCTTGCTCTAGCAACCCAAACCCAACAATCACAATTATCTACTTATTCCATAGCTTTTGCTGAATCAGAATTTAATGAAGGGGAATTAGCTGAAAAAATCGCTAATCATTTTGGTGCAAAACACACAGAATATCAAGTTACATCATCCTTTGCTAAGAGCATATTACCCGATTTTCTCGCAGCAATTGATCAACCCAGTATTGATGGCTTTAAGTAGGTAGGCGGAGAAAAATCAAAGTATATTTCGTTTTGTGAAATGGCTAAAACTCAACCACAATAACGCATTGAGGTGAATTTACATATCGTTACACATTTTGGTTATTTAACGTCCACTTACTTAATACATTTTGTGTATCTAAGGTTGCCCATGATCATGGCATGAAGGTAGTATTATCCGGTTTAGGTGGAGATGAAATATTTGGTGGATACCAGTCTTTCCAAAAAGTGCCTCAGATGGTTTCATTTAGTAAAAATACACAATTCTTACCTTGGCTTCGCACGGGTTTCGGTGTAGGCTTGGCACATTGGGGAACTTTACCAAAAATGAAACGATTCGGTGATTTTTTAAGTCATCCTCCTACTTTTGCCTCTGCTTATGGTAGTTTTCGAGGTGTTTTTTCTCATCAAGAAGCTTTGACAATTGTTCAACATCTATTGGGAGAAAGTTTGATTTATCAACAGCAATTAGACGGTAATCATAATACTCCAGAAGATGAAGTCAGCTTTTTAGAATTAAGCCGCTATATGCGTAATCAATTACTGCGAGATAGTGATGTGATGAGCATGAATTGGGGTTTAGAATTGCGTGTTCCTTTTGTAGATCAAGCTTTACTAGAAGCTGTTGCACCAATCCCTAGTAATATTCGTTTACAAGAGGGGAAAAAACTTTTAACACAAGCAATTACAGAAATACCTGATTGGGTAGTAAATAAACATAAGAAAGGCTTTTCTTTCCCTTTTGAAAGTTGGATGGATAGTGAATTTGGTGATTATTTCCAAAACTCAAATATACCCCTAAATATACCTCTCACTTCCTGGTATCGTCGTTGGAGTTTAGCAATATTTAAACATTGGTGGGAGTCGGTTAGATCATGAAAGTTCTCCATGTAATTCCTTCCGTCAGTCCTGTGCGTGGTGGTCCGAGTCAAGCCATTATACAAATGGTGAAAGCTTTAAGAAAAAATGACATTAATGCAGAAATTATCACTACTAATGATAATGGTGAAGATTTATTAGATGTACCTTTCGGAAAATTTATAGATTATCAACAAGTTCCTATCCAGTTCTTTCCCCGGTTTTCTCCTCCTATTAATGCAGTTAGAGAATTTGCTTATTCAGGAGATTTTACCATTTGGTTATGGAAAAATATCCGCAATTATGACTTATTACATATTCATGCTATTTTTTCTTATAGTTCTACTATAGCAATGGCGATCGCCCGACTGCAAACAGTTCCCTATATTGTTCGTCCTCTAGGACAACTGTGTACATGGTCTTTACAGCAAAGTGCCAGAAAAAAGCAAATATATCTCAGAATTATCGAAAAATCTAATCTTAATCAGAGTCAATCAATTCATTTTACTTCCGCATTAGAACAGCAAGAAGCTTCGCTATTAAATTTGACCTCCCCAAGTTTTATTCTTCCTCATGGACTTTCCATTCCACCCATAATTCCTAATGCTTATCAACGTCTGCGACAACACTTTAATTTACCAGCAGATGAACCAATTATTTTATTTTTATCTCGCTTACATCCCAAAAAAGGGTTAGATTACTTAATTCCAGCATTAGGAAAATTATCTCATTACCGTTTTACATTCATTTTAGCAGGTAGCGGTGATCCTGATTATGAAAATGAAATTAAATCACTTTTAGTCTCTGAGGGAATTCAGAATCGTACCCATTTGACTGGATTTATCAAAGGAGAAATCAAGGATTTATTAATGCAAGGAGCAGACTTATTTGCTCTGACTTCCTATTCAGAAAACTTTGGTATATCAGTTTTAGAATCCCTCGCTGCGGGTACTCCAGTTATAATTACACCTGGTGTTGCTTTATCTGATATTGTTGATCAACAGCAAATTGGCTCTGTTGCAGAACTTGATGTGAATGAAATTTCTGCTGCTATTCAACATTTCCTAGATAATCCTCAGGAAGCAAAAAAAATGGGCGATTGCGCTCGGCAGTTTATATTGGATAATTATACATGGGATAAAATAGCATTAAAAATGGTTTCAGTGTATGAAGATATAATTTTTAGATCCCCGACTTCTTGTTAAGATGAAACACAGGAGATAGTCATCATGTATCAAAGTGAAGCACCTCCGCACAAAAACCTGCCCACCATGTATGATTTACCCAGCGAGGATATTGATGAATTAGACTCCACAATTCATCCCCGTCCACCCTGGGAAACCATGCCCACGATGTATGATTTACCTAGTGAAAATCCAGAGGAGCCAGGGTTGCCAGACGAATTTCATGACTTTCAACCGCAATTATTACGGGAAACCTGTCAATCTCCCGTTTATCCCCAAGAGGAAATGTTCATTGGTACAGATTTAAACTTATACTATGATCCTCGCCATTATTCATGGTATAAAAGACCAGATTGGTTTTTAGTGTTAGGAGTGCCTGCTTCTGAAAAACAGGAGGATATGCGCTGGAGTTATGTGATTTGGCAAGAAGGATTATCTCCATTTTTAATAGTAGAATTATTATCACCAGGTACGGAAGCAGAAGATTTAGGACAAACATTAAGAAGCGCGAATAAACCGCCGACAAAATGGCAAGCTTATGAACAGTATTTGCGATCGCCATATTATGTTATTTTCGATAGATATGAAAATCGTCTCCGAGTATTTCAACTATTTGGGACAAAATATCAAGCAGTGGAACTGTTAGAACCAAAATTCTGGTTTCCTGAGTTGGAATTAGGAGTAGGAGTTTGGGCGGGAAAATATCAATGTACAGAAGGTTTGTGGCTACGTTGGTATAATCAAGATGGTGATTGGATTCCTACTTTTGCCGAAAGAGCAGAACAGGAGAAACAACGGGCAGACAAATTAGCTGAAAAATTGCGGGCTTTGGGAGTCAATTTAGATGAGATATAAATAAAATTAACTGAAAAAAGCATTTCCGCAGGTATGTTATTGTGGGTAGACAATAATGATAGAAAACATCACCACAGAAAACAGCAATCAAACTCTAGAAGAAAGAAAAAAAGAGGCATTACAAACAGCCGCAAAATGTCGGCAAATTCTCTTAGAAAATGGAGCAAAAGAGGTAATATTATTTGGTTCTTTATCAGGAGAAAGTCCTTGGCATTGGCAATCTGATTTAGATTTAGCCGTGAGAGGAATGTCAGAAAAACAACAATGGGAAGCCTATTCTCTTCTAGAAAAAATCACACCTAATTGGTTAAAAATAGATTTAGTAGCATTAGAAGAAATTCCAGATTTTCTGCGTTCTCGCATTCTCAAAGAAAAACCCATGCCTACTAATAAATATTTAGCCCTAAAAACTCGGATTGAAGATGAAATGATAGCCTTAGAGCAGAATTGTCAAGCTTTAAACCAATTAATTGCTCAATCAGAAACTATTCCAGAAATTGCTCTCACTCCTGCTTTATCCAGTTATATTTGTGATTTTTACACAGCTTGTGAGCGAATTAGCGAAAGAGTTGCTGTTACTTTAGATGGTGGAATGCCAAAAGCGGAAAATTGGCATGAACAACTATTGTTACAAATGGCAGAAATTGGTGGAGAAAACCGTCCTCCTTTATGGCAAGGTTCACTATTATTACAATTAAATGATTATCGCAAATTTAGACACTTAGCACGTCATAATTATAATCTGCAACTGCGAAAAGAAAGAGTATTGGAATTAGCTAAACAAACAGAAATAATTATAGCAAAAATCCAAGCAGCGATCGCTATTTTTAATCAATGGTTAGAATCTCAAGTAAAAGACTTGTAAGTTACCCCCCTTAATCCCCCCGATGCTTTTGGGGGGAAACAAGAATCACCTAGGAAAAGGTTTTCAAACACCCTGTAAGGTAGGTCAATTATGGTTCAAGCCTTATCTAAAACTAAAACAATCACCTTTGAGGAATTTACCCAATGGAAACCAGAGGAGAGACGGTATGAACTACATGATGGAGTAATTATTGAAATGTCACAGCCTACAGGTGATCATGAAAATATTGTCGGTTTTTTGGCACTAGAAATATCTGCTGATATCAAGCGATTACATCTTCCCTACTTCATTCCCAAAACTGCACTTGTCAAACCACCTGACAATGAATCCGGCTATTCACCAGATATACTGGTGTTAAATCGTCCCAACCTTGTCAATGAACCACTGTGGAAAAAACAAGCTACAGTTACTCAATCTGTATCAGTTCCCCTAGTGATTGAGGTAGTTAGCACCAATTGGCGTGATGATTATTTCACAAAATTAGGTCAGTATGAATCTGTAGGTATTCCAGAATATTGGATTGTGGACTATGCTGCCTTGGGAGGTAAGCGTTTCCTTGGTAATCCTCAGCAACCAACTATTTCGATTTACTCCTTAGTTGAGGGAGAATACCAAGTCAGTCAATTTAGAGGTGATGATTCTATAGTATCGTTAACATTGAGCGAGTTGTCTCTAACTGCTAACCAAATTTTTCAAGCTGGTAGTTAGCGATCGCCCCTTAGTTTTAATATATAAAATATATTACCCCCCTTAGTCCCCCCGTGCAAAAGGGGGGAAACAAAAATCCAGTCCCCTCCCCTTTATAAGGGGAGGGTTAGGGTGGGGTAATAATCCGCACCATAATTTACCAAATAATCTATTCAAACAAATGACTAATACACCTAACCAATACGAATATTCTTATCAAGATAGTCAAGCTGGACATCATCACGCCTATCTAACAAAACCGCTGATAGAAATGATGTCAGAAATATTACTCCCCCCCCCCCCCCC
>Ga0208858_1000170_pt1 | contig 14377 bp, 14 predicted proteins | sample LakMenEpi16Nov12_FD_150704 | JGI IMG/M metagenome (GOLD analysis project Ga0208858, IMG submission 150704) | Freshwater microbial communities from Lake Mendota, WI - 16NOV2012 deep hole epilimnion (SPAdes) | ecosystem: Environmental > Aquatic > Freshwater > Lake > Epilimnion/Euphotic zone ...
AGCCACCTCCCAAAACACTTATCATTCTAGTGACTGAGCAGCCTCAAAAATTACTGCCAACGATACAATCTCGAACGCAAGTAATCATTATTCCTAGAATTTCGCAGGAGGATCTAAGCACGTATCTTTGTAAAGAAAATTCGATTGAAGAAAGGATTGCCCAAACAATTGCTGGGTTTTCTGATGGAAATTTTATCAGAGCATTGGAATTAATACAGGACGATGAATCAAATATCACTTATCGAGATCAATTTATGAGCTTGATGCGCTGTACCTTCAAAAAGGATGTTATTGCCATGTTAGATTGGGCTGAAGATATTGCAGCTGTTTCTAAAGAACGTCAAAAATTATTTATTTTATATAGCTTACACATGTTAAGGCAAAGCCTCGTGAAGAATTATATTGGGATGAATACCTTGCAAGTATCAACAGAGGAAGCCGCTTTTATTGATAAGTTTTCTCCTTATATTTCAGGAAATAATATCAGTGAATTCCTAAGCTGTTTTGATGAAGCCTATTACCGAATTGAAAGGAACGCTTTTGCAAAACTTCTTTTCACCCAACTATGTTTTCAATCCATGAGATACATTCACCAAGCTTAATTTAGTACTTTTACAAAAAAACAATAATATGGGTTGTAGTTCATGTGGGTCAGATGGAGGAACACCAAGAGGCTGTAAGAATAATGGAACGTGCAGCTCTGGGGGTTGTAATAAATTAGAAGTCTATGATTGGTTAGCCAATATTGCCTTGCCTTCCGGACAAAAAGTATATGATATTGTAGAAGTTCGGTTTAAGAATTCTAGAAAAGGGTTTTATAGAAATGCGGAGCATATCGCATTGAGTGTTGGTGATGTGGTTGTAGTGGAAACTGCTCCGGGATATGATGTAGGAGTTGTTTCTGTGGTCGGAGAATTGGCGCGTATTCAAGTAAAAAAGAAAGCGCCTGGTTTTAAACCAATGGAAACAAGGAAAATTTTAAAAATTGCTACTCAAAAAGAAATTGATAGCTGGATAAAGGCCCGTTCTTTTGAACAAGAAACTATGAATCAAACTAGGGTAATGGCCCTAACACTTGGTTTGGAAATGAAAATTTCAGATGTAGAATATCAAGCAGATATGTCTAAAGCACTATTTTATTATACCGCTGAAGGAAGAATTGATTTTAGGCAGCTCATCAAAGATATGGCTGATAAATTTAAGGTTCGTATTGAAATGCGCCAAATAGGTTCCAGGCAAGAAGCAGCCAGATTGGGGGGAATTGGCTCATGCGGACGAGAACTTTGCTGCAGTACTTGGCTTACGGATTTTAGATCAGTCTCTACTTCTGCCGCTCGTTACCAACAATTATCGCTGAATCCTCAAAAACTTGCCGGACAATGCGGAAAATTAAAATGTTGCTTGAATTATGAATTAGACATGTACCTCGATGCTATTAAATCTTTCCCTAAAGCAGAAACGAAACTTAAAACAGAAAGCGGAGAGGCAATACATATTAAAACCGACGTGTTCAAGCGACTCATGTGGTTTGCAATTCAAGGTGAAAACGGACTAATCGCCTTAACACCCGAACAAGTTAAAAAAATACAAGAACTGAATTCAGCAGGAACAATTCCAAAAGATTTAAAGGCGTTTACCTATGTGGTAGAAAAAGAAGTAGAAATTGGATATGAAAATGTGGTGGGACAAGATAGTATTTCACGTTTCGCAAATACCCCGAAAAATAAAAACAGAAATAAAAAATGGAACAAACCTAAATTTGAACCAAAAAAATAAATAATGAAAAAATTAGTTGGGCTTGGTCTCATTGCAATAGCTTTATTAGCGTGCAACAAAGCACCAGTATTCAATTCGTCATATCATTTCAAAAATAACACGTGGTCAGAAAAGATTCGTCCTACATTTACTGTGTCCATACCTGACACTGTAAACAGCTATGATTTTACCCTGACAATTCGCACCACCACAGATTACAAATTCAACAATCTTTGGATTTATTTGACAACGAAAACTCCCTTTAAACAAATTATTCGTGAGCCTTACGAGATTAAAACATGCTACCCAAATGGAGCTTGGATTGGAAATAATACCGGTTCTATTGTTGAACATAAGCTTGTTTTCAAACGAAGGAAATTACCACAAGCCGGTAAATATACCTTTATCGTCGAACAAGGTGTTGTCCAAAAATCACTCGATGAAGTGATGGATTTAACTTTTGATGTTTCAAAATCAGAGAATTAATATGCGATTTAGGTGCCTGAGTAAGGAAGAATTGCAAGAACTCGATAGCGAATTGATCCAGTTTTTAATTGTAAACCATGTTTATAAAGAAGACTGGGCGCTAATGAATCAAGAAAGCCCCGAAAAAGCAAAAGAATTAATCGAAATGTTTAGCGATGTTGTTTTGGAAAAAGTGTACAACAAGGTTTTCTTTTTAGAACGCCAAGTGCCTAAGCAAGTATGCGTATGCTCACTTTCAGATTCAAGTGGCGAAATGATTACCATCGAAGCAATTGAAGAGGGAATTGATTTAACGAAAGAAGATGTCGTTGATGAATGCCTGCTTATATCTCCGTCAAAAATTTCAATTTATCACGGTAAAAAAGCGTTTAAGAACACCAAAGCAGATGAAGTATTCTTACTTTTGAACCACGGATTTTTAGTTTCAAGCGAAGAACGATTTAAAAACGTATCACAGCATATTATTCAATCAACTTAAAAAATGAAAAAAATGAAAAAAGTACTTCTTAGCATCACACTTGGTTTCTACATGACAGGCCTACAAGCCCAAATTTCTACCCCAAAAGCAAGTCCCTTATGTAAAATAGAACAAAAAGTTGGACTAGCCGATATCAGTATTTCCTTTTCACGACCAAGCGTTAAAGCAAGAAATGTATTTGGAGAAGTTGTTGAATTTGGAAAAATATGGCGCTTAGGTGCAAATGAAAATACGAAAATTACCTCCTCAGAAAAGCTAATCTTTGGAACAGATACGCTAAAAGCGGGTTCCTACGCACTGTATGTAATTCCAGAAAAGAAAAGCTGGCAATTAATTTTTTACACAGAAACAAACAATTGGGGAGTGCCTGATAATTGGTCAGAAGATAAAATCGCCTATAAAACAACTTTGCCGGTTTATGATCTTAAAGATAGAGTAGAAAACTTATCTATTTTTATCGATAAGATTAATAATAATGGCGCTGAAATTCAAATTGAATGGGATGAAACAAAAGTAGTTCTTCCCTTTACCCTAAATACGAAAGCGGGTGTTTTAGCAAGTATCCAAAAAACCATGAATGGCCCGCAAGCAAATGATTATCATCAAGCAGCCACCTATTATTTCACAGAAAAGATCGACATGAAGCAAGCCTTGATTTGGTCTACCCTAGCCGTTGAAATGCGCGGGGAAAAAGCCTATTGGATGACCCGACTTAAAGCACAACTCCAAGCTGAAAATGGCGATTACAAAAGCGCTATAGAAACAGCAAAAAAATCAATGGATGCAGCAGCGCTGGATGGTGACTCGAATTATGTGAATATGAACAAATCCTCTATCGAAGAGTGGTCTAAAAAGTAATTGCAGCATGTGGCAACGGTATAAGTATCATGTATTGATGCACCTCATCATCTTTTTATGGGGTTTTACCGGAATCTTAGGAAAATTAATACATAAAGATGCACTCCATATTGTTTGGTACAGGGTTTTAATCGCATTTATTGCTTTAACTATCTTCTTATTCATTGCAGGGAAAAGTGTTCGCTTGTCTGCAAAAGTGCTGCCTAAGGTTTTTGGCGTGGGAATTATTGTTGCCTTGCATTGGATTTCTTTTTATTACGCGATTCAACTCTCAACAGCATCATTGGCTATTTTGTGCTTGTCCACAACTACATTGCATGTCGCATGGCTTGAACCTTTGGTCATGAAGAAAAAGATATCCCTCAGGCAAATCATAATGGGACTTGTTGTTATTAGCGGAATTTCATTTGTTTCAGTGGATTTTAATAGCCAAGAACTATTAGCCCTCTTTATCGGACTTTTATCGGCTTTATGCGCGGCCGTATTTTCGGTATTTAACGCGAAACTATCTGAACAAACTCCAGCAGAACAGTTAACATTATACGAAATGCTTGCCGCCTTTACACTCGTTTCAATTGTCCTTCTCAGCTTAGGTAAATTGAATGCTTCCGACCTTAGTTTAACCCTCAATGACTTCTATTGGTTGCTATTTTTAGGGATAGTGTGCACCTCTTTTGCTTTTTTAGCGACCATCATCATTGTTCGTAAATTAGGCGCTTTTACCGTTTCATTAAACATCAATCTCGAGCCAATCTACACTATATTATTAGCGATTGTACTCTTAAATGAACACAAATCTCTTTCAACAAATTTCTACTGGGGAGCAGCGATCATCATTCTAGTTTTGTTGCTCAATGGATTGATTAAGCATTTCGAATTAAGAAAAATGAATAGTGAAATAGGATAATCTAATGGTTTTATTTACTTTTGAATTGTGCTAAAAAGATTCATACTCTTCGCGACCATTTTATTGCTTTTCGTTGGGAATATTGGTATTCGTGTGTTTAGTCATTCTTGTACAAAAGAAGGGGTGTTCACTTCGTATATTTTTGAAAATCACGAAGCCTGCCCTAGCGAAACAAAAGAAATACCTCCTTGCTGCCAAAAAGAAGATCCTAAAAACGATGGCTGTTGCTCCGATTATTCCGCTTTATATAAAATTGACATTGATTACGACAAAACCGATGATTTTAAAACGGGGTTTTTAGTAAATGCAACGATTAATAATTCTTTTGTATTTGAAAATACCAGAAACATCATCCATGAAGCAACTCCAATTGCTTGTTTTATTCCACCTCCTTGTAAGCCCTCCGGAAAATTATTATTAATTAAAAAACAAGTGTTTCAGATTTAAAGATTCAGGCGAAATTATTTCTAACCTTAAAATTCTTTATTTATGAAACTTATCTTAACACTGTGTTGTTTGCTTTTATTTACAACACTAAATGCTCAAATCAAGGGCCTTGTTCAAGGGCTTAATTCTTCATCAACAGAAGTTCTTGTTGGTGCAAAAATCACATTTCTCCGTGCTAATACGGGCACTAAAACACTTGAAAACGGCACATTTGAATTGGCTTTGCCGAAATCACTGCCCGATACGCTGGTATTTTTCTACCCGGGATATTATCCTGATTCAATCATTGTAACTAAAAAAGACCGTTTTGTTTCTTTAAATATAATGCTAAAAGCAGAAGTGCATTTTGGAGAAATAACAGTTGATGGCAAGAAAAATACCCATGGTATTTCCAAAATGAAAACCTTGCACGTAGAGGAAATTACGGCGGGGGAATTGAGAAAAGCAGCCTGCTGTAATTTATCGGAATCCTTTGAGACAAATGCTTCTGTAGATGTTAACATCACCGATGCCGTGTCAGGTGCAAAAAAAATTCAAATGATGGGATTAAATGGTGTTTACACTCAAATTCAACTGGAAAACATTCCATACCTCAGAGGTTTGGAAAGTTCTTTTGGATTAAATACACTTCCGGGAACATGGATTGAATCGATACAAATCACTAAAGGAACAGGAAACGTAGTGAATGGATACGAATCCATGGCTGGGCTTATAAATTTAGAATTAAAAAAACCAACTGAAATGGAACGGCTATACGTAAATGCTTATCAGAATAGGTTCGGACGTTCTGAAGTAAATGTGAATACCGGTCAAGTAATCAATAAAAAATGGAGTACTGGTTCCTTTGTGCACGCCTCAGCAATATACGGCAACATTGATGAAAACAAGGATGGGTTTCGCGACCTACCAATGGGTGATAATCTCTCTTTCATGAATCGCTGGGAATTTCGTGGAGATAAAATGGAGGCGCAAATTGCCGTTAATGCTTACCAAGACCGAAAAGTCGGAGGGCAAAATAGCTTCCAACGTGAAAATCCTCTAGGATATGGTGTATTAATCAATTCACAACACATCGACCTCATGGCAAAAACTGGTTTTTTTTCCAAAAAGCCACTTCGATCATTTGGCGTTGTCTATAACCTTAAATACCAAGATATGGATGGCCGATTTGGAATCCGTTCATTTATAGGCACAGAAAAGCGGGCCTATGTTAATGCGCTTTATGAGGACATAATAGGAACAAGCGACCATAAAATAAAACTTGGTACGAGTATGGTTCTGCTTCAAATTACCCAGAAAGCAGATTTGCTTTCCGATAATAGAAATGAATTTGTTCCCGGGGCTTTCGCTGAGTATACGTACACAGGGTCACGTTTGAGTAGTGTGGCAGGGGCACGAATTGATTATCATAATTTATTCGGATGGCAGTTTTCACCACGACTTCATGCAAAATATAGGCTCACACAAACAACAGATTTTCGCGGAACTGTAGGCAAGGGATGGCGCGTTCCAAATTACATAATCGATAATGTTTCTTTGCTAGCCAGCTCAAAAACTTGGGTTGCACCAACGAGTATTTTACCCGAAATATCGTGGAATTTTGGCGGTTCAATTGCGCAAGAGTTTACCTTGTTTAAACGTAAAGGGTCCGTGAGTATCGATTTTTATCGAACCTTCTTCGAAAGACAATTAATCATTGACCGAGATGAAGACCCGTCAAAAGTGGTGTTTAAAAACCTGGATTCTCCCTCTATTTCGAATAGCTTACAAGCGGAAGTAGCGATTAATCCACTTAAAAATTTAGATATACGAATGGCTGTAAAATACTTGGATGTAAAAACAATACTCGATGGAAGGTTTCAACAGCAGATTATCCTTCCTAAATATCGAGGATTTATCAATATCGCCTACAAAACTAAAAACAAACGTTGGGAATATGATGTAACCTGCTCGGTCTTTGGGAAATCGCGACTTCCAGTAGAAAAACCAAACGACCCCGAAAGATATAGCCCCGCCTATCCAATGATTAATTCGCAAATTACCCACGTGTTTAAGCGGTGGAATTTTTACATTGGTATTGAAAACTTAGCTAACTTCAGACAAAAAACACCGGTCGTTGATGCTAGTAATCCATTTGGAAGTGATTTTGATGCCACCTGTGTTTGGGGTCCAATTACTGGAACAAATGCTTACATTGGCCTGCGATATGCCCTTTTACGTAAACCATTAAAAAAATAAACTATGAAAACAACTCTTTTAATTCTGGCGATTTGCTTAAGCCAAACAGTATTTTCTCAACAAGCAAAAAAGCAAACAATTGTCATTCAAACCTCAGCGCAATGCGGTGATTGCAAAGAACGCATTGAAGGTGCGCTGAATTATACCAAAGGCGTGAAATTCGCAGACTTAGACCTCGAAACTAAAAAGGTAAGTGTGCAATATAAAACCAAGAAAATAAACGCACAAGAGATTAAAGATATCATTGCTAAAATTGGATACGATGCTGATGAAACAAAAGCAAATGCTGAGGCTGTGATAAAATTACCCAAATGCTGCCAACCAAATGGGCATTAGAAAAGCAACACAGAGATAGCAAAAATCGTGTTTTAAACGATTTAATGAATAGTTAATAACAATTAACTGCTTTTTACTTTTATTTCTATTTGTTCGAATAACAATGGTTATCTTCGCATAAAATTTGTTAAGAAAACATGAGTGATGCGATCAAACATGAATGCGGAATTGCCCTTCTAAGGTTAAAAAAACCACTTGAATTTTACCTTGAAAAATATGGCACTGCATTTTATGGCTTGAATAAAATGCAACTCCTGATGGAAAAACAGCATAATCGTGGGCAAGATGGTGCTGGATTAGCCAATATTAAGTTGGATATGCTTCCAGGAGACCGATACATTTCAAGGGTAAGGTCCATTCAAAAAAATTCTATTCAAGATATTTTTGAGCAAATCAATGCGCGTTTTATTCAGATTCAACGCGAAGATCCTAAACTACTTAAAGACATTGATTTTCTAAAAAGAAATGCGGGTTTTACCGGCGAATTATTTCTTGGACATCTGCGATATGGGACCTTCGGACGAAATTCCATAGAAAGCTGCCATCCCTTCTTGCGACAAAATAACTGGATTTCAAGAAATCTCGTCGTGGCTGGAAATTTTAACCTCACCAATGTAGATGAACTTTTCGAAGCGCTAGTGAAAATTGGGCAACACCCAAAAGAAAAGTCTGATACAGTTACCGTTTTGGAGGAAATTGGACATTTCCTGGATCTTGAGCACGATGCCCTCATTCAAGAATTTAAATCTAAAGGATACGAGAAAGCCGATAGCTATAAATTGATTGCCGAACAGCTTAGCATTTCCTCTATTTTGCAGAAATCATCTCATAATTGGGATGGTGGGTATGCCATGGCCGGTTTACTTGGACATGGAGATGCTTTTGTGTTAAGAGATCCCGCCGGTATCCGACCTACATTTTGGTTTGAGAATGATGAAGTATGTGTTGTTGCTTCCGAAAGACCTGTAATACAAACCGCTTTTAATTTGCAATTGGAAGACATCCATGAATTGAAACCCGGACATGCCCTAATCATTAAAAAGAATGGAATAGTGAGCGAAGAATTAATTCATCAACCACTTCCTTTAAGGCAATGCTCGTTCGAAAGAATCTATTTCTCGAGAGGATCCGACGCCGATATTTATAAAGAACGACAAGCCCTTGGGAATTTGATTGTTAATCAAGTAATGAAGGCTATCGATAACGATCTCTGTGATTCAGTTTTCTCTTTTATTCCAAATACGGCAGAGGTATCATTTCTTGGAATGATAAAAGGTATAGAGGATGAATTAAATGAGCGAAAAGTAAAAGAAATTACAGCACTAGGCGCAAATCCATCCGCGGAAAATATTACGAAAATAATTCAGCAACGGACAAGAATTGAAAAAATAGCGATTAAAGATGCTAAACTTCGAACCTTCATTACACAAGATAATTCACGTGACGACCTCGTAACCCACGTTTACGATATCACCTACGGTAGCGTGCGGAAGGGAGTTGATAATTTAGTGATCATCGACGATAGCATTGTTCGAGGAACTACCTTGAAGCAAAGCATTTTACGAATGTTGGATCGCTTGAGTCCTAAAAAAATTATTGTTGTTTCCTCCGCTCCACAAATTAGGTATCCTGATTGCTACGGAATTGATATGGCTAAGTTAGGCGATTTCATTGCCTTTGAAGCCGCTATTTGTCTTCTACATGATCGAAATATGCAGTCAACAATTGATTTTGTTTACCGAAAATGTAAAGAACAACTGCTGCTTCCCAAAGAACAAGTAAAAAATTACGTGAAAGAAATTTACGCACCTTTTACAGATGAAGAAATTTCCGCCAAAATTGCTGTACTACTAAAACCAAAAACAGTAAATGCTGCAGTAGAAATTATTTATCAAAAAGTTGAAAACCTACACATTGCCTGTCCGAATCATACGGGCGACTGGTATTTTACAGGAAACTATCCTACCCCCGGTGGAAATAAAGTAGTCAACCGAGCCTTTGTTAACTGGGTTGAAAAGAAAAACGAAAGAGCATATTAAACGGTGAAAATTGAATGCGTGCTAATCGAATGAGTAGCGCCTGCATTTTGTTCAATATACAAACTAGCGGATAAGCTTAAATTTGCCGTGTTTTCTTGTATCATATCAAGAACCTCTAAAAATTCACTTGGACTAGCTACTTTAAAGGCAAAGCCGTCCAAAAGTGGCTGTTCGGTTTCTGGGAACTTACTAACCTTAGGGCCAAAAATAACCGGTAAACCAAAAACCAAGGGCTCAAGAATGTTATGCAATTTACCGGAAAATCCCCCGCCAATTACTGCAATATCACCAAATCGATAAGCCATTGATAAATGACCAATCGTATCTAAAATTAAGACCTGTTGCTGTCTGTAATCGCTGAATGATGTAAAGCGAATGGCCTTATCACCCATACTAGCCATGAGTCGCACACTATTTTCTTCTTTAACATCATGTGGTGCAATAATAATTTTTCGTGTGCAGCCACTTGCCAATAAAGCCAGTAGTAAACCCTCTTCTTCTCGCCAGCTGCTACCAAAAATGATGGCTTTTTCACCTTCCAAAAAAGTGCTAAAAAGCGTGTTTTCAGGGGATGCAAGATTAGATTTTTCAATTGTCCCAGCACGATTTGCCAAAACGCGATCAAATCGTGTGTCGCCAACACATGCTAGCTGCTTTATTTCGATAGACTGAAGCAAGGAAAATGTTGACTGATTTTGAACAAAGAAATAATCAAACGACTGAAGTATTTTACGAAAGAATCCACCATAAAATTTAAAATAAACTTGATTCTTTCGAAGTAAAGTAGCTACTGAAAGTAATACAACCCCTTGTTTCTTGGCGGCAAAAACAACATTAGCCCAAAACTCATACTTAATAAATATAGCGTAAGTAGGTTGAAGTTTTTGAATAAAAAGCGCAGCATTTTTCGGTGTGTCGAGCGGTAAATACACTGCGTAATCGACACAGTTTTTCCTCTTTTGATAATGATCCATGCCGGAAGGAGAGAAGAAAGAGACAACGATTAAACAAGAGGGTTCACGCTCTTTTAAAGCAAACATCAGGTCTAAGCCTTGGTCAAATTCGCCCAATGATGCGCAATGAAACCAATAAATTTTATCACTTTTTGGGATGCTATCTAATGTTTCTTTCCAATTTTTTCGTCCTTCTATCCATCGTTTTGCTTTTGGCGAAAATAAAGAAGCTACTCGTATAGCACATCCGAGCATTAAAATGGAAATATGATACAAAAAGCCCATATTAATTGTAATAAAAAGCTTTGGGTTGACGCTTGTAAATAGGAATAAACCAACCTACACGAAAACCAAATTGAAGGTCTAAACGCAAATCAGTTGAAACAGGAGTTGTAGGTTGATCAAAGAAAATTGTTCTCCGATTTTTTGTAAAGCCCTGTTGTGCATAGAGCCCAGCATAAAAATTGTAAAATCCACCGTCAGCCAAAAAAGAATACCCAACAAATTGATGCGTATTAATACCCGTTGTCATACGGTCATATCCCTTTTTATAGGTGAGTTCCAATTGTGGAATGACCTGATCTTGGGTTTCAACGCGCATGTGATGCAACAAATAGCCTACGCCGCCGTGTACAAAAATACCAGAGTTTTTATTTGAGCCCCAAACAGGAAATAAGCGGCCGATTGACGCATTTGCATTAAAACCTCGTGGCATCACCAAAACCCTAGCAATGTCGCCATTTATATCTGTGATGTTTCCTTGTGCATCAACTAAATGATCAAATAAGCCCGTTAAATTTACTTTTTGTCCAAAAATAAAATTAGCATCTAAACCAAAGTAGAACTGCTTAGCTGTTTTATAGCCCGCCATAAAACCAAGGTGATTCAAGTAGCCATAACGATCATCCAAATCTCCTGATGGGAAATTTCCCCCATAATGAACTCCTACCCATGGCGTAGCGATGGCAGAATCTTTCACCGTTCGCTGAGCGACAAACACTTGAATGGATTGTAGCATGAAGGCTGCAATAATAGATGCCCTCAAAAAAATAGAAGTTTTTTTCATGATCTATAGTTTTTAAAAATAAAAACTTTCAATAAAATTAGCACATAATTCTGTACTAATTAGTTTGTACCTTTTTATATCCTTGTAATCCATGGAAATTATTGCTTGAACACCTATTATCTTACCTAAAACCCTTACTTTTGACATAAATTTATTTCAATTATTTGTATGAGAAAAATTCAAATGGTCGATTTAATCAGCCAATATGAAAAAATTAAGCCTGCCATTGATGAAGCGATTTTTTCGGTCATACAAAATGCCCAATTTATTAATGGTCCAGAAGTTACTGGTTTTCAAAGTGAATTTGAAAGCTATCTAGGAATTAAACACGTAATTCCATGCGCTAATGGCACAGATGCTTTGCAAATCGCCATGATGAGTTTAGGATTGAAACCAGGTGATGAAATTATCACGCCTTCCTTTACTTATATTGCCACCACAGAAGTGATGGCTCTACTTGGACTAACACCCATTTTTGTTGATGTAGATCCACATACATTTTGTTTAGACCCAAGCAAAATTGAAGCAGCAATCACCAAAAATACCAAGGCAATTGTTCCCGTTCATCTCTATGGACAAGCTGCCGATATGAATAAAATAATGGCTATCGCAGAAAAGCACAAACTATTTGTAATAGAGGATAATGCGCAAGCAATTGGCTCTGATTACCACCTAGATAATGGAACAGTCGTAAAAACAGGAACCATTGGACATATTGGCTGCACGTCATTTTTTCCTAGCAAAAACTTAGGGTGCTACGGCGATGGTGGCGCAATGTGTACAAATGATGATGCACTGGCTGAAAAAATTCGCATGATTGCCAATCACGGTCAAAGTAAAAGGTATTACCACGATATGGTAGGATGTAACTCGCGATTAGATAGCATTCAAGCAGCAGTATTGCGCATAAAACTTCGTCAATTAGATAATTACATTGATGCTCGAAGAAACGTTGCCGATTACTATGACGGGATTTTAGGAAGTATAAAAGGCGTGAGTATTCCCTATCGCGCGCATGACTCTAAACATGTTTTTCATCAATACACACTTAAATTGGAAGGGATTGATCGCAATGGATTAAATGAATATTTAGCAAGCAAAGAAATTCCCTCCATGATTTATTATCCAGTTCCGGCTCATCGTCAAAAAATGTTTGCTCATTTTGGAAGTGATGCCACTAATTTACCGGTAACGGACGAACTTACAACCATGGTTATTTCACTTCCCATTCATACTGAAATGCAAGATGAACAACTTGAATTAATCACATCAGAAATCATTGAATACATTCAAAAAAAATGAAAATAGCTGTAATTGGGACTGGATATGTTGGACTAGTAACTGGCACTTGTCTTGCAGAAACGGGGAATATCGTTTCTTGCATTGATATTGATGCTAATAAAATCGCGCAGCTAAATGAGGGAGAAGTGCCCATTTATGAGCCACAATTAGATGCTTACTTTGAACGCAACATGAAAGCCCAGCGTTTGTTCTTTACAACCTCATTAATTGATGGAATTAAAGATGCAGAGGTAATATTTCTAGCACTGCCTACTCCTCCTGGTGAGGATGGATCGGCAGATTTATCCTACATTTTAAGAGTTGCCGAACAATTGGGCAGCATGATCGAAAAATACACCATTATCGTTGACAAAAGCACCGTTCCTGTTGGCACGGCAGATAAAGTACATGCCATAATCGCCAAGAAAGCAAGGTGTACATTTAGCGTTGTTTCAAACCCTGAATTTTTACGAGAAGGCTTTGCTATTAGCGATTTCATGAAACCGGACAGAGTTGTTATTGGAACCGAAGATGCTACAGCACGAAAAGTAATGGAAAGGCTATATAAACCATTTGTTCGGCAAGGTAATCCCATTATATTTATGGATGCAAAATCAGCCGAACTAACAAAATATGCCGCCAATGCTTTTTTGGCGACGAAAATCACCTTCATGAATGAAATTGCGAATTATTGTGAGTTAGTTGGCGCCAACGTTGACCAAGTTAGAATAGGAATTGGTTCAGATGAGCGCATTGGCAAACGCTTTTTATTCCCTGGAATTGGTTATGGTGGCTCTTGTTTTCCGAAAGATGTACAGGCGCTAGTTAAAGCGGGAAAGGATGATGATTTTGAGTTTAATGTCTTACGTTCTGTTATGGAGGTGAATACGCGACAAAAAACAATCTTGTTTCCAAAAATAATGAATTATTTTGATGGGAATATAAGAGGGAAAAATATTGCTGTTTGGGGCTTAGCCTTTAAGCCCGATACCGATGATATCCGCGAAGCTCCTGCTTTATATTTAATTAATAAATTAGTTGAGTCAGGCGCTGTAATTACTGCATTTGATCCCGAGGCCATGGAAAATGTTCGCGCACAAATAGGCGATAAGATTCAATATGCAGAAAATGAATACGATGCCTTAAAAGAAGCCGATGCTTTAATAATCTGTACCGAATGGAGCATCTTTAGAAATCCAGATTTTAGTAGAATTAAAGCTGAAATGAAGGGGAATGCAATTTTTGACGGCAGAAACTTATTCGACCTAGAAGATATGGAATCAAAAGGATTTTGCTATTTTAGCATTGGTCGAAAAGCCATAATCTCAAAACAATGAAAAGAATACTCATTACAGGAGCGGCAGGTTTCTTAGGCTCACATCTTTGTGATCGGTTTATTAAAGACGGGTATCATGTGATTGGCATGGACAACCTCATCACTGGGAATTTGAAAAACATCGAGCATCTTTTTAAACTAGAACACTTTGAGTTTTATCACCACGACATTTCTAAGTTTATCCATGTTCCTGGAAA
>Ga0208858_1000171_pt1 | contig 14373 bp, 12 predicted proteins | sample LakMenEpi16Nov12_FD_150704 | JGI IMG/M metagenome (GOLD analysis project Ga0208858, IMG submission 150704) | Freshwater microbial communities from Lake Mendota, WI - 16NOV2012 deep hole epilimnion (SPAdes) | ecosystem: Environmental > Aquatic > Freshwater > Lake > Epilimnion/Euphotic zone ...
TAAGGTTTTTGAAGGGGAAAATACGCGTCATATTTACATTTAATATCGGACTAGTCAAGGAGATGTTTTTTGCAATTGAATTTTGTCGTAATGATATTTTCATACCTATGGTAATGGGTTTACCCGGAAATGTTCGGTTTAAATTAATATCGGAGTTAAAGCTATTGTTAAAATATTGTGGGTTTATGGGGTCTAAATTATTCTTAGTATTGTTATCTGAAATAAAATTAACATTGGAGGAGAAGGCCCATAAGGGATTCGATTTAGCCTCTTTTCTGTGCGACCAAACAACAGAAACTTTGTTCTGTGCATCGTTGTATGGAAAGCCTTGCCTAAACTGCTGAAAACCGACTGAAACCCTTCCGCTAAAAGCGTAGCGTACCGAATAGTCTAAATCATTTCGCAAACCCCAACTTCCCCGGCTGTATAAATTAACATATGCGCTAGTCTGAAGCCGGTCGTTAATTGGGAAATAATACCCTAGATTTTGAACTCCAAACCCATACACTGATATGGGGATAAATTCTGGAAATAAGATGCCGTGGGTTCGCTCTTTTTGTTGGGGGATTAAAGCAAATGGCAAGCCTAGTGGTGTTGGTATGCCTTTTACCCATAAGTTCATGGGGCCAGTGACGATGCGTTTTTCCGGAATCATAACCGCTTTTGATAACTGAAAATGATAATGGGGTTCTTCTAAATCACAGGTGGTTAAACGACCTTTTTTTAAGTGAATTTCATCATTAGGATAACGTTTCGCTTCTCCCATGTGAAAATAAAATTCATCCTGTTTAATGGCTAATTCTTCAATATACCCTTTTTCCGTTTTGGTGTTGTATCGCATGCGCAAACAAACAATAGATTCTTGCCCGTCGCTAAAAGCTGGAAGTTCTATTTTCTCGCCATTTTCACCTATTCGATAGCTTGCCTGTACTTCGTTCGCATTGAGATCAATGAGGATGTAACCAGCGGTCAATTTTATGTCGCCCATTTCAACTTTTGCATTGCCGTATAGATGAACTTTTTTACCCACTAAATCATTGTAAATGGAATCGTTTGAAGAATACAATATGATGTCGCTAATACTGGAATCAATGATCGAAATTGTGTCGTTAAATTTTGAGGTTTGGCCTGTAGATACAAGCGATCTAGACATTATTAACAATGCAACGAAGATAATTCTATAAAACGTTTTGTTACCTTTCAATCAATTAAAATTATATTTGTTCAGGAGCTTTTATGTTTACAAAGCTACCAAATTTCATTATGGCAACAATGAACGCTTGTTTTAGATCTTTATTTACCATTTTTCTGGTCGGAATCTTAATCATTCCTTTTAATGGTTTTTCTCAAACCAATAAGACAAAAAGTAAAGCGATAAAAACAGTGGTGATTGACGCCGGACACGGTGGTAAAGATCCCGGTTGTCATGGCTCGTTTGCACTCGAAAAAGTGGTTTGCTTAGCCATGTCGCTTCGCCTAGGCGATTTAATAAAGACCAAATATCCAGATGTTAAGGTTATTTATACCAGGGATAAAGATGTTTTCGTTGAGCTATACGAACGCGCAAATATCGCTAATAGGGCAGATGCTGATTTGTTTATCTGTATTCATGCTAACGCAGGAAGTTCATCCGCGTATGGAACGGAGACCTATGTCTTGGGTTTGCACCGTTCGGAGTCGCAACAGAAAGTGGCAGAAAGTGAAAATGCAATTATTACCCTCGAAGATGACAAAGGAGCTAAATACAGCGATTTTGACATGTCGCCGGATGCCATCATAGGGATTCAGTTGCAAATGTCAGTTAATCTTGATAATTCAATTCGCTTTGCTGAATTACTACAAAAAGCATTTAAAAAATTAGGTCGCTATGATCGCGGGGTCAAACAAGCGGGTTTTTTAGTATTGTACAAAACAACAATGCCCTCTGTATTAATTGAAACAGGTTTCCTGCCTAATCCTACGGAGGAGAAATTTATTGGTAGTGCTGAAGGACAAGAAAAAATGGCGCAGTCGATGTTTTCTGCTTTTGAAGCGTATAAAAATCAAATGGAAGGCAAAGTGGTACCTGAACTTATTGATCCACCAGCGCCTAAAGTTGTTGTAGAGGTGGTTCCAGAAAGCAAACTCGAAATTGATACGAATCAAAATAAATTGGTTTTTAGTATTCAAATTGCTACTTCTTCACAAAAACTATCATTGACTTCACCTGTTTTTAGTGGACTTAAGGTAAAGGAATATCAACAAGATAATTTGTATAAATATTACGTGGGGGATTTTATTAATGATCTAGATGCTGCGAAAAATCGCAAGGTTGAATTAAATGAAAATGGGTTTAAAAATGCTTTTGTTATCGCTTTCTTGGGTGGAGAGCGCATTAGTATCGAAAAAGCTATTAAATTAGCACAAAATTAAGAAATTGAAATTCTCAAAAGAAATTAAAACAGGCATAATAGCAATACTAGCTATATTAGTTCTTGTTTTTGGCGTTAATTTTTTAAAAGGAAATAGCTTTTTTGGAGGCGATGAAATTTATTACAGCTATTTCGAAAATTCTGGCCAATTACCAATAGCAAGCAATGTTACAGTGAATGGGGTTGTTGTTGGTAAAGTGTTGACGGTTGATTATATTCCGAATAGTCCCGCAAAAAAAAGGGTTAAAATTTCCTTTAGTATTCAAAATAACAATGTAAAGCTGCCTAAAGGAACGTATGTCGAAATTGGATCCTTAGATATATTAAGTAAAGGGCTAATCATTCACATTCCTGCTATATCAAAGAAAGGCAATTATAAGCCCGGCAGTTATTTACCTGGTAAATTATCCGTTGATATGTTTTCGCAGGTTAAGGCTTATGCAGACCCAATCTCTCAAAAATTACAAACGATGATGGCGTCTATTGATAAAATGGTGAATTCATTATCGGCATTTTGGGATAATAGTGCCACTTCGGAAATTGAAGCTAGCCTTAAGGAAGTTAAAATTGCGATTGGTCGGTTTGGATCGCTTGCTAAAGAAATGCAAGAGTTTGTGGGGGAAGAAAAATTGCAGATATCTCGAATAATGTCTAATGTTGAAAATATTACCCTTAATCTTAAAAAAAGTAATGAGCAGATAACTAAGATAATCGGTAATTTAGCAATAGCTTCTGATAATCTTTTAACGGCAGATTTTAAAGGGGTAATTCTTGAGGCGCAAACTACGCTTAAAAAGATAAATTATATTCTGGCTGAAACAAATGACGGAAAAGGTACGCTAGGGAAATTAGTGCATGACGATAAGTTGTATAATGAATTAGTCGAATCGAATAATCAACTGCAAGAACTCGTTGATGATATTGAAAAACATCCGGAAAGGTATATCAATATATCCCTTGTGGGAGGGAAGTCAAAAGGTTTAAAATTAAATAGTACGCAAGAGAAAAAGCTTACTAATCTGTTAGATTCTTTGCCTGATTGATATGCTATCAATAGTTGTATTTATTTCTTTGTTTGTTTTCTCTACGGGGCTCTTCTTGCTCAATGCTAATAAAATTCGAAAAAATATCCGCTTAGGAAGAGATACAAATCGATCAGATAAGCCTTTAACAAGGCTTAAAACAATGGTAAGAGTCGCCCTTGGACAAAAGAAAATGTTCAATCGGCCTATTGCGGCTTTCTTACACCTAGCGTTATATGTAGCGTTTGTTATAACTCAAATTGAATTACTTGAAATTATAGCCGATGGTATAACAGGGAAGCACAGAATGTTTTATTTCTCGCTTGGTGATTTTTATGTCTTCATGGTTAGTTTTATTGAGATTCTTTCAGTACTGGCTTTTGTCGCAACAATCGCTTTCTTATGGCGCCGTAACATGCTTTCTTTGCCTCGGTTTAATAAAAATGAATTGCTGGGTTGGCCAAAAAAAGATGCTAATCTGATCCTTATCATGGAACTGGTGCTCATTGTTTTTATTCTGACCATGAATGGAACGGATGAGGTGCTTTACAATCGGGGAGGTTCTCACGTTGATTATGCAAAAGGTAGTTTTGGATTTTCAATTTCTGCGTGGCTCGGCCCCTTAGTATTCGATTCTTTTAATGTGGACACCTTGCGTGTTTTTGAACGCATTGGTTGGTGGGGACACATCTCCATGGTGTTCTTATTTCTGAACTATTTACCGTATTCTAAACACCTTCATATTCTCTTGGCTTTCCCAACTACTTATTTTTCAAACCTTCAAGCAAAAGGTAAGTTTTCTCATATGAAATCGGTTGAAAATGAAGTTAAGTTAATGCTCGACCCTAACGCAATACCCCCAGAAAGTGATGCACCCCCAAGCCGCTTCGGTGCCAAAGATGTTACCGATCTAACATGGAAAAACCTTCTTGATGCTTATTCTTGCACGGAATGTGGACGTTGTACGGATGTTTGCCCTGCTAATAATACCGGTAAGTTATTGTCGCCTCGTAAAATCATGATGGATACGCGTGATCGCTTGGTTGAAGTGGGAGAATTGAAAAAGGGAGAAGTGGATAATAAATCCTTGCTAGGTGATTATATTACCCCTGAAGAATTGTGGGCTTGTACCTCGTGTAACGCTTGCGTTGAGGCTTGTCCAATCAATATAGACCCACTGGCTATTATCATTGATTTAAGAAGAAATTTAGTGATGGAGGAGTCGTCAATGCCTTCTGAATTAGCCGGAATGTTAACGAATATTGAAAATAATGGTGCGCCATGGCAATTTTCACAAAGCGACCGATTAAATTGGGCAAATGAAGAATAAGGCTTTAGGAGATAATTTAATGGTAAGGTTTAGTGGTAGCTTTTCCCCATTTGTTAAGAAAAGTATTAATAGTCAAGTTTTTGAAGAGTAAATTATGCGTTTAAACGTTCCCACAATGTCTGAAATGATGGCCAAAGGAGAAACTCCGGAAATTCTTTTCTGGGTTGGCTGCGCCGGAAGTTTCGACGACCGTGCTAAGAAAATAACCAAGGCCTTGGTGAAAATATTAAATCATTGTAAGGTGAGTTTCGCTGTGCTTGGAACGGAAGAATCTTGTACCGGTGATCCTGCGAAAAGAGCGGGAAATGAATTTACTTTTCAGATGCAGGCTATGATGAATATTCAAGTGCTCGATGGCTATGATGTTAAGAGGATCGTGACGGGCTGCCCGCATTGTTTTAATACGCTGAAAAATGAATATCCTGAATTGGGCGGAAAGTATGAAGTCATTCACCACACTCAATTAATTCAAGACTTAATCAATACCGGAAAACTGGGATTAGAGGGAAGTCAAACGTATAAAGGGAAAAAAATTACCTTCCACGACCCTTGCTACTTGGGGCGAGCCAATGATGTGTATGAAGCGCCTAGAGCCTTGATCGAGAAATTAGACGCCGAATTAGTGGAAATGAAACGGTGTAAAACCAATGGCTTGTGCTGCGGTGCTGGTGGCGCTCAAATGTTTAAAGAGGCAGAAAAAGGAAACAAAGAAATTAATATAGAACGCACCGAAGATGCGCTTGAATCGAACGCTGAAATCATTGCTACAGGGTGCCCTTTTTGTAATACGATGATGACGGATGGTATTAAAAATTTCAATAAGGAAAATGATATTCAAGTGCTAGACGTAGCCGAACTTATTGCCAATGCAGCCGAACTTTAATACTCTTTTTCCAGCATTGCCGGATGATAGCCGTGTGTGGCTTTATCTTGCTGATAGGCCTTTCTCTGAGGAAGAAGAAACGTGGTTCAACAACGAATTAGCTTTGTTTTTAGCATCGTGGACTGCCCACAATAAAAAATTGAAATGCGACGGCAAGGTTCTATTTTCGCAGTATGTTGTTTTAGCAGTGAATGAATGGTCCGAAAAAGCTTCTGGCTGCTCCATTGATGCATCAACGCATTTTATGAAAAAAGCGGGAGCTGCTCTCAATATTGATTTTTTTAATCGCTTATTTGTGATGCAATTGGAAGGCGATTCTTTGATGCGTGTGCCTTATGCAAATGTTAAAAATGGCAGCTACTTATCTCCCTTTGTAGAAAACCTAGGAGATTTAAAAAATCAGTGGTTCCAATCTTAAAAAAAATCTGTGCATAAAAAAAGGGGCCTAAGCCCCTTTTAATTGAATATAAAAAGTGATTAGCTGTTTCTACCTACTATAATAATAGCATGGATAATTCCAGGTATTCCACATAGACATGTCCAAAGAAGATTTATTACAACTGTTTTTACATCCCAATCGGTAGCTAAGCCAACCGCAACCCAAGGAATAAAAAAGCATAACAAATACAACAAGCCTTTTGACACGTCTTTGTTATTTGCTTTTTTAACTATTTTAGTTGAGTTCATCGTTTTATTGGTCGCAACTTCCTTTGAGCTAGAAGCTTTTGAAGAACTATTAACTTTTTCTGTTTTTGTATTGTTTACTACTGAGCTAACTTCTGAATTAACTTCGTTGGTAGTATTATCCTCAACAATTACTGAAGCATCATTTGACTCATTTAAAGTAACACCATCAACTGAAATTGAGCTGTTGTTGTTTACTGAAGGAGCTTTTGTGGTCTTATTATTTACTACAGCGATTTCTTCTACTGCTTCTGAAGAAACAAAATCTTGTTTTTCCTTCTTATCTTTTTTCAAAGAACCAAGGTTCTTATTCCATTCTACGTTAAAGCCTTTCTGATGAAGTCTTTTTTCAATTGAACATGAGCTGATGGTAAAACCAACAACCAAAACGGCAAGTAATAATTTTTTCATGGTTAAAATTTTTAGTTAATATTAATTTCAAATCTAATAATTAATTTTTAATGTTTTAATCTTTTTTAATCTTTTTTAATCTTTTTTTAATTTCGTTTAGCCACAATAAAACGAGCACTGGTAATACCAAAACGACTAATTTATTAAAGTGCCAGGCTCTTGTAAAATCAAAATGTATGGCATGTTGGATTGCCCTGGTTATGCCGCATCCAAAGCACTCTACTTGCAGTAATACCTTAGACATGCATAGTGATTCTCCTGTATCAAAATAGTTTGCTGGGAGAACAATAAATGGGAGCGGTAAGGCGATTAAAAAAACGAGGTAAATTTTCGAGAGAATGGATCTTTGCTTGGGGTTCATTTTTTTTTCTTGCCAAGAACGAAGTTACTTTTATTTTTGAGTATTCGCAATCGCACCATTAAAATATATTACTATTAAAAATTAAGAATCCATTTTCTCCAATCTTAATACACAATGAAATTTAAGTGCCTTTCTATATAAGTGTCTCTCGGCTCCGCTCGATTCACTTAAAGGGCATCGAGTCCGCCTAGGCGGAGGAGGAGGAGGCGTACATTTTCGGCCTTGAATTTAATGGTTTTTAATACTGAACTGAAACTTCTAATTTTTAAGATTTATTCGTTTTTTTTTCTCCTGTCGCCTATTATTCTGATAAAGCATAGCGAATTGAACTACGGGAACCCTGAAGCAGCTCGTAGAGATCGCTAAAAAGGTCGTAGTTCAAGAGTGGAGTGTATTGAAGGATAATCAGTGACTTGATTTTTTCGTTCTTTTGTATCAAGACAAAAGGACAAAGAAAATAAGGTCCGATTTTTTATCGGACAAAAGTGAAAAAAATCAGTGGTTCCAATCTAAAAAAAAAATCTGTTCATCTTTGATGAAATTTTTAATATATTTGATTTATCAAAGAAATAAACGCTATGAATTACCACAAAAGCTTGTGCATTTTAGTAATTGGAATCTTGGTTTCTTGCAGTGAAAATGATGTTAAATTTGATCGTAAGAAGGTGTGTGGTTGCGCCGAGCTAATGTTTGAGGTTGCTCAAACATTAGAAAATCAAAAAGAATTTGATTCACTAAAAAACCATAAAATTCTTGACAGCTATAAGATAAGAATGATTGAATGTAATAAGTTAGATGATAATTTAACGCTTGAACAAAAAAAAGAACTTGAAAAGGTTCTAATGGATTGTCCTGCATCAAAGAGATTTGTAAAAAATCATTAATTTAGTGCAAGGACTTTAAAATCCCCAATCGTTTAAAAATATCTGTTGAATCTTCGAACTCTTTTTTATCACTTATATGGTCAATGATTATATAATGAGGAAATCCGTATTCACGGAAAATATACTTAACATTTTTGCTGTGAACTTTGTATACAACAACAGTATCTTGGATCGAAGCGTTAATTTGGGTTGAGGTAGTTAAAAGAACGTTTGAAAAATAAGATTGTATCTTTGAAGTATCTAGACCCTGGGAACAAAAGCTGAAAATCAATAGTTCATTCGTGCCTTTATTGTATACCATCTTTGATAAATAGGCGAATTCTGAAATTCCTTTATTTTCTTGTTGAATTTGTTTTATTCGGTCATCTAAATAGGGTTTGATAACCTTTTCATTCTTTTGGAGCTTATAGGTGCTGTTAAGTCCGAATTGAACGATTTTTGGGGAGCATCCACAAAGTATTGAAACTGTTCCAAAAATAAGAGGGAGTCTAATTGACTCCCTCAATGTAACTTTAATATAACGAAAGATTATTCTCCTGTAACTATACATGTATAGGTTACAATAATTCCTAAAACGCTTTTGGTTTGCAAATCAACGGTTGAAATTTTCGTGATTCCACCATTTTGAGCAGCTCGTTGTATAGATGCATCAGCTCCGAAACATAACTGATAAAAAAAGCAAGTACCAGTGGCCTTTCCTTGTTTAGTACCCAAATCGTTTGAAGTTGCAGAAATAGGTAATGTTAGTGAGCATGAACTCAAAACCAATAAGCCTGCAGCAATTAATGAATAAAAAGTAGTTTTCATAATAAAATTTTTAAAGTTTACCAAATGTAATGCTTTTTAAGTTCTATGCATTTTTTTTTCGATAATATTCAAAGACCTTAATGATGCGCCTTGATTTTTTCGTTTTTTTGTATCAAGACAAAAGGACAAAGAAAATAAGGTCCGATTTTTTATCGGACAATAGTGAAAAAAAGTAGGGTAAGTAGTAGCGAAGCTAATAAAAAAATCAAGTTTTATTTCAACAGGATAGTTGTCTATTCAAAAAATAATCCCTAACTTAAAATTAAATATAACATCATGATGGATAAAGTGTGGAAAATAAAACCCGCGCCAGCACCTAAGCTGGTCAATGAATTATCAAGCTTACTTAACGTAAATAATAGAATAGCAACCCTTTTAATTCAAAGAGGAATAACCGATTACCAAAAAGCCGAACGGTTTTTTAGACCTAAAAAAGAACACCTCCACGACCCTTTTTTAATGAAAAATATGGCTAGTGCTGTTGAGCGTATAGTCTTGGCCTTGGAACACCAACAAAAAATACTGATTTACGGCGATTATGATGTTGATGGAACCACTGCGGTAGCGCTGATGTATTCCGCACTTAAACCTCACCACGACGCGATCGATTTTTATATTCCCGATCGGTATCAAGAAGGCTATGGCCTCAGTGAAATAGGGGTGAGGTGGGCAAAAGAAAATGGCGTAGAACTACTCATCACCTTGGATTGTGGCGTGAAAGCGCTTAGTCAAATTCAATTGGCTGTCGACCTAGGAATAGATGTCATCGTGTGCGATCATCACGAGCCAGGGGATTTGTTACCGCTTGCTCTTGTCTTGGATCCTAAGCAAAAGGATTGCCCTTATCCGTTTAAAGAATTGTCGGGTTGTGGCGTTGGTTTCAAACTTTTGCAAGCTTTATTTACTGCTCAAAAATGGGATGATGCACTTTTGTTTCAAAACCTTGATTTGTTAGCCTTAAGCATCGCTGCGGATATTGTTTCCATAACAGACGAAAATCGGGTGCTGGCTTTTCTGGGACTTAAAATAGTCAATGAAAAACCGCGTAGGGCATTCTCGGAATTATTGTCATTAGCAGGTAAAAAAGGCCCACTTACGCTCACGGATTTAGTTTTTATCATTGCCCCTAGAATTAATGCTGCAGGACGATTGAGGTCGGGTAGGACGGCAGTTCAATTAATGATTGAAGAAAATAGTGCGCTTATTCAAGATTTAGCGAAAGAAATTAATCAGGATAACCTAGATCGCCGACTTTTAGACAAACAGATGACGCAAGAAGCGCTGCAATTAATTGCCGAGGATCTTTCTTTTGAAACAAAATCTGCTACGGTTGTTTTTAATCCCAAATGGCACAAAGGTGTCGTGGGTATCGTAGCCTCAAGGTTGATTGAAACGCACTTTAAACCGACCATCGTACTAACAGAGTCAAATGGTGTGATTTCTGGCTCCGCAAGAACGGTTAATAATTTTGATCTTCACGAAGCATTGATTAAATGCAGTGATTTATTAACGCAGTTTGGTGGGCATACCCATGCGGCAGGATTGTCGTTGTTACCAGAAAACTTACTTGCTTTTTCCGAACGATTTGATCGCGTAGTTCGCGAATCCATTTCCAACGAAGATAAAAACCCTCATCAAGCCATAGATGCAATGCTTAGCTTAGAGGAGGTCTATTTACCGGGCGAACCTTTGTTAAAAATTCCTAAATTTTATAGGGTGCTAAGTGAATTTGAACCTTTTGGCCCCGGAAACATGAAGCCTGTTTTTTGGATGCAAAATGTCTATTCTCACAAGATTTCGGTGCTGAAAGAGGCACACTTAAAATTGAGGGTGAAACAAGAAAATACGGATCTGATGTTAGATGCAATAGGATTTGGCTTAGGTAATAAAGAAACCATTGCAGCTTTTGGCTTGCCCTTTAGTATAGCCTGTACGTTTGATGTGAATGTTTTTAGGGATGTTTGTACGCTTCAGTTAATGATTAAAGATATAAAGTCAAGTGATTTGTAATTAATCGTTTACCCTCTGATTATTTTTTGTAACCTTCAATAATGCCTTGTCGTAAAGGAGTTCGCTTTCAACAAAACAACAACAAACTTTACGACTATGAAATGTTACAAATTATCTTTCCCTTTAGCGCTCGTATTCTCTCTCTTCAGTTATTTGAGCTGGTCGCAGTCCAATTCATTTTGGATTAAAATGTTAAACCCAAAAGACTTGCAGAGTTCTGCATGGCAGGAATTTACGCAAACACTTTCAGTGTCTCGCGTGAGTCAAGCGCTTTCCAATAGTCGTAATACGGAATTGTTAAAAGTATATGAATTGGAATGTGCTTGTACTCAAGCACAACTTTCTGATGGTTTAAAGCGCTTTCAGTTGGCTTATGCTATCCTAGAGCCTGCACCAAAATACGAAGTCCTTTATTTACCGAATGATTTTTCAAATATTTTGGCGCCAGACTACAGCTTGTCTTTGATCAATGCGCCTCAAGCTTGGGACATCACACAGGGAAACGATAGCATTGCTATCGCCATAAGCGATCAAAACTTTACGCCTTCACACGAGGACTTAGAAGGTAAGGTGATTTATTACGATGTCACCAATACCGCCTCTCCAACTCACGGCACCGCAGTAGCAATCGTTGCTGCTGGAAAAACGGATAATGCATTGGGTCTTAGCTCTATTGGATTTAATTCCAAGTTGGCACTTTACAAAATGGATTACAACGATGTGCTTCTTGCAGCTTACAACGGAGAAAAGATCATCAATTTGAGCTGGACTTCGGGCTGCTTTTACAGTCAACTTCAACAAGATGTTATGACCGAAGTCGCATCAAAAGGAGCTTTTGTTATTGCCTCTGCCGGAAACGGAACTACCTGTGGTAGTGCCAATGCGCTCGTTTACCCTGCTTCTTATGGTCATGTGTTTTCAGTCACCTCGGTGGGTCCAACAAACAATCACGAACGTTACCTCGGAGATCCAACCTCTACTCATCAGCACAATGATTCGGTAGATTTGGCGGCGCCTGGTTACGATGTGGCTATTTCTCCTGCACCGGGATGGTACCTCAATAGCAGTGGAACCTCTTTTGCCGCTGCTTATGTGAGTGGTACAGTTGCCCTGATGTTGGCTGCCAACGAATGCATTTCGAATTTACAAATAGAATCAATTCTCAAATCAACTTCATTTCCGCTTGATGGATTAAATGTTGCTTACGCTGGGTTAATGGGCGCCGGAAGATTAGATGCTTTTCAGGCGGTTTCCGCTGCACAAAATTCCTTCACGCCTTTGAGTCCATCTGTGAGCACGAGTGATGGTTGCGAAGCAGGTGATGCCGCTATTTCAGTGAGTATTCAAGGCGGACAGGCTCCTTATAACATCAATTGGAGCAACGGATTTCAAGGATTGTCGCAAAATAATTTAGGCGCTGGTTCTTATTTTTTACATGTTGTGGATATTCATGGGTGTAGGTTAGATACCTTGGTTGTTTTAGCTGATGTAACGCCGCCCAACTACAGCGCAATAAGCGCAAATCCAACTTGTTCCGATAGTGACAATGGGACGATTCAATTGAATATATTGGATGCTAACACAACTGTTTTCTGGTCGCAAGGGTCTATGGGACCTGTAGTTAGCAATCTCACAGCGGGGAATCACCAGGCCTTTTTACACTATGGTGCAAATTGTGTGGATTCATTCTCCTTTACCCTTACAGCGCCACAACCTATACAAGTGACTGCTGTACTGTCTCCATTAACAGCCTCTAATTTAGGTGCTATTGACCTCACCGTTTCCGGTGGAACAGCTCCTTACAGTTTTATCTGGAATAATAACGCCAGTAGCGAGGATATGCAAGGGCTCAATGCGGGCACATATTCACTGTGGTTAACGGATGCCAATGGCTGTGCTTTCGAAGGCTCATATGTGCTAGAATCAATCAATGATATTCCGGTAGAAGCCGAGGCACTACAAGTAGTGCTATCTCCCAATCCTAATAACGGTGTGTTCAATGTAGTAGGGCAAGAAGGTATGTTTTACCACGCCGATTTACACGACGCTTTTGGAAGAAAGATTTGGACCTTCGATTTTAATGGACAAACAACGGTAGAAACGGAATTAAAGGCGGGAGAATATTTTCTCTCAATACAAAGTTTGAATGCCGTTAAAGTGTTTAAAATGATTCGTTTATAGAGGCTTCACGGCTTTAATAAATAGATGTTAATATGAATAAATAAAATGAATGAATGGTAGAAAACAAATAAAATAAATTATCGGTGAAAACCCTTTTTTAATAATTGAATCTATATGAATGTTAATGTGGTGTCAGCCACTCAATTAGGTAAATTAAATTTAATGCGTAAAAATGACTCGAATTTAAATTAACTCCTTATGAAAAATTTACGTTTATCCTTTATTTTAGTGGCTTTAGTCACCATAATAAATTTCTCTTCAAGTATTATTAACCAGGTTTATGCACAATCGTGCACCCATTATATCCAATTAAGGGATACTTATGGTGATGGATGGAACGGAAATAGGGTTTCTGTATCCGTGAATGGATCTACCGTTTTAAGTCAAATTACTTTGAATAGCGGCTATGGGCCAGTTACCTATTCTTTTCAAGCAAGTAATGGATCTACCATAAGGGTTTGGCAGTCCACTTCGGGAAGTTGGACAGGTGAGTGCCGCACCCAAATTTTTAATACATCAATGGGCGCTATAACAGGTCAGGTCGGTATTACAGGTGGAGGATCAACTTACGGTGGTACAACCTGTACTGGCCAATGTGCTAGCTCAGCACCTTCGGCCCCTTCAGCGATTACAGCTTCTCAGGCCACCTTGTGTGGTTCTGGGCAAACTTCTCAGTTAACAGCCCAAGGTGCAGTGGGTACCGTATATTGGTACACTAGCAGTTGTGGAGGATCCTATATTGGAAACGGAAATCCAATTACGGTTTCCCCAAGTAGCACCACCACATACTATGCTCGAAACTACAACAACAGTCAATTCAGTTCAACTTGTGCTTCTTATACTGTAACGGTTTCATCTCCAACAGCTAACCCAACAGCTTCGGGGACAACCATTTGCGGAGGTAATCCGGCTACTTTAACGGCATCTTCGTCTCAAAATTATGCTTGGTACACCAACTCAAACGGTACCGGGCAAGTGGGAACAGGCTCATCTTTTACCACCCCCACCCTTAATTCTAATACAACGTATTACGTTCAAGGCTTTGGATCAGGTGGTTCTTCAGTGAATCAAACGTTTACTTACACAGGTGGCATGCAAACCTGGACTGTGCCATCGGGTGTAACTCAGGTTACTTTCGACGCACAAGGGGCTCAGGGAGGAACAAATATTTATGGTCAGGGTAACGGCGGTTTAGGTGGTCGTATTCAAGGGACGCTCACAGTGACACCAGGTCAGGTGTTAAATATATTTGTAGGCGGTCAGGCCACCTCGAATGCAGGTGGTTACAATGGCGGTGGCAGCGGAGGAAATGGTAATTACGCCAGAGGTGGTGGTGGAGCTACAGATGTTCGCATTGGCGGAACGGCCAATTCAGATCGCCAATTTGTG
>Ga0208858_1000172_pt1 | contig 14373 bp, 16 predicted proteins | sample LakMenEpi16Nov12_FD_150704 | JGI IMG/M metagenome (GOLD analysis project Ga0208858, IMG submission 150704) | Freshwater microbial communities from Lake Mendota, WI - 16NOV2012 deep hole epilimnion (SPAdes) | ecosystem: Environmental > Aquatic > Freshwater > Lake > Epilimnion/Euphotic zone ...
TGCCATGAATGATCAATACATGGTTTCTGTGTTAGCAGCATCCATAGCAAACTATTCTCCTCTACTGTAATTCTTCTGTCAATAGGGTTTGAGATGCGCTAACCCTGAGGTAAATCAGGAAATCCCATTGCTGAAGATGCAGCAAGTTTTCGTGGTTCTAGTCCTTTGCAATGTGGGTTATATGATTTAACAGAAATTAACGAAGCAGAAAGATTTAAAACTTATGATTTACCAGGAATTTTAAGCAACTTAGAAATAGAAATGTGGACGGAAGCAGGATTCATACGGACATTAAAAGAAACTGTCCAACGGATTGGACAACCCATAGCTAAAGGTAGATTTGCTCATTGTCTAGCATTTATCAAGTTGCGTTCCTACCGTGAAGAACGCTTGAACTGGAAATTTACCTATTCTGGAGACTTACAACCCATAGCTGACGCTTGGAAAGTACAGGTTTTAACAGGAGTGGGAGTATGGCAACCGGATAACATTTGGATAGGTCAAATTGATAAAAAGCTGAAAAAAGAGGGGTTAGTTTGTTATGTAATTCGTCGTCCAGTTGCTGAAGTGCGGATGCGGTTAAGGCTACCTATGCACTTTCAACTTTATCCCATCAGTGATCAGTACAGTATTCATGAAGCAACTCAGCCCTATTCTATAGCTTTTGGTCAATCTGCGCTGCTACTGGATACGCTTGCTTATACTTTCAAAAGCAAAGGAGATGAGATCTGGATTGCTTGAGGTTTCGATCCCTAATAGGGATTAAGGAGTTGTATTAATGCCTTGATTACTTCTTTACTACAATTTCAATCCCTGATAGGGATTAGGGTTTATTTTCAAGGCTTCCTTAGTATATATCTTAAAAAATCTCATGGAAGAAAAATTCTTTTTATTGGCAGATTCTTTTGATATCTTTACTAATAATCTTTGATACTGTTTAATAATAAGCCAGTTTAGTATAGATGAAATAAAGCAAAACCAATCTTGTTTTAATACGCTGTTAAATGTCTTAATCTCCAATCTTGAGATTTTTTTACTACTTCTTTTCTACAGACCTTTCAATTTTAAACTTCGTATGTTAAATTAGGGGAACCGGAAAAAAGTTATCCCAGTTCACCTATACCTATATAGAGTCGCACCTTATAGGTTAGCACTAGCATGGCTGATTCGGCGCAAACCACTTGAGGTAATTTTTATGAAAGAAAACCTTCCAACTCGTATGCTTCAACTTATGTCAGATGCTTGCTGGCATTCTAAAAATGAGCTAGTCGAAAAAATTAGTCACCGATTTTCTGCCACTATGCATATTCTTGCTAAACGTGGACATCAGTTTGAAAAACGACGTATTCAGGGTCAAGAATACGAGTATCGACTGATCGCTTAAAAATAATTTCTTGCATATTGGGGGTAGTTTCTCATACTCCCATTTCCTGAAAATAACCAGTAGGGTGTGTTAGCCATAGCGTAACGCACCAAAATAAATACTAAATAACTAAACCATAAACATTACTAGAAAGAATCACATCGTTGAAATATTTCCATCATGAATAATTCAATTTCTGATAATTACAGACATCTACTTATGGAAGTACAACAACGAATTCGTTCAGCCCAATACGATGCTCTCAAAGCAGTTAATCGGGAAATGATTAACCTTTACTGGGATATTGGCAAGATGATTGTTACCCGACAACAGAATGTTAATTGGGGTAAATCAGTCGTAGAACAGTTAGCAAAAGACTTACAAGCAGAGTTTCCAGGTATTAGTGGTTTTTCTACTCGCAATATTTGGAGAATGCGAGATTTTTACCTAACTTACCACTCTCAAGAAATTCTGCCACCAATGGTGGCAGAAATTGGATGGACTCACAATGTAGTCATTTTAGAAAAATGTAAAGATGATTTAGAACGAGAATTTTATATTAAGATGACTCGTAAATTTGGTTGGACAAAAAATGTTTTAATTCACCAAATTGAAAATCAAACATATCAAAAAACTCTGCTCAATCAAACTAACTTTAATAAAACAGTTCCAACAGAGATACGTAACCAATTAAAACTAGCTGTTAAAGATGAATATACTTTTGATTTTCTGGAATTAGCAGATGAACACAGCGAAAGACAGCTAGAACAAGCAATTTTGACAAGAGTTGAACCATTCTTACAAGAAATGGGTGGTTTATTTGCTTTTATTGGTAGTCAATATCGCTTAGAAGTTGATGATGAAGAATATTTTATAGATATTCTATTATATCATCGCCGTTTAAAGTGTTTGGTGGCAATAGAATTAAAAATTGGTAAATTTTTACCTGAATATGTTGGCAAAATGCAATTTTATCTATCTGTTTTAGATAACACGGTAAAGTTACCAGATGAAAATCCTTCTATTGGCATTATTCTTTGTAAATCTAAACAGAGAACTATTGTGGAATATGCACTCAAAGATTCTAATAAACCCATTGGTGTAGCCACTTATCAGATAGTTTCTCAATTACCTCAAGAACTAAAAAATCAACTTCCTGATCCTGAACAGATTGCTAAATTACTAGAAGGCTTTGAATAAACACTATTTGGGATAAAAACATGAAAATTAATTATCTAATTGTGACTAAAACAAACTTAATCACAAAATATTACAAGACATTAGAAAATTTTCGTTCTCTAAGCCTTGATAATTTTTTAGCTGATTATTCTCAACAACTTCTGGCAGAAAGACTCTTACATTTAATAACTCAAACCGCAATAGATATTAATCACCATATTTTGTCAAGATTAAATCATGGAAATTCTACTACTAATTTTGAATCTTTTATTGAAGTTGCTAAATATCAAGCAATTACACCAGAATTAGCCCAAAATTTAGCACCATCAACAGAATTCATAAAACACCTAATTTATCAATATGATGATATAGATCCAAATCAAGTTTTTAAAGCAATTAATTTTGCTTTAAAGCAATATCCCCTTTACGTCAGACAAATAAACTCCTATTTAATTTCATTGGAAGAACACAATGCCTAAAAAAAGTAAAGATGCAAATGAACATCAACAATTATCACTTTTAGAAACGGAAATCTATTCAAATGATGAAATCTCAGATGATGTTTTCTCATCAAGTGATTTTGGTTTTGATAGTGATAGTGATAGAACTATTGAAACCAAAGGACAATTACTCACACTCAAGTTATTAAAAGAAGCAATACAATCGCAAAATCCTCATGATCAAGTCATGGCAGACTTTAGCGAATATGTGTTACCAAATTTGCTTAAAATTGCTATTGGTGTCACTGCTAAAGGTGGTAAATTCTTTGATGAAATTGATGAAAAACGAGAAGCAGAAGGGAAAACAAAAGTTAGACGTGATAATGCTGCTGACCAATCTTTAAATACACACTTACTCAATGGATTATTTCCAGCAAATTTAATTGAGCAAAGATTAGAAAAACTGGATACTACAGTTAAACGATTAGTAAAAGATAAAGAACGACGTTTAGTAATTGCTGGCTTTATTTTACATGACTTTGAAAAATTTCCAGATGCACCTGAAGAATGTCGCAAGTTACCTTTAGATGAACATCGCAAAATTATTGATGAAAAAGTCAAACAATTAGGACTTGATAAATTTATTAATCCCAATAATCCCGAAGATTATCAAGAATATATTGATGATTTATTGTGTATGGCTTATAATGCACAACGACGCTGGGATACTAACTGGAACTTTTCTGAGTTTGGCTTAAATCCTGTTCTTAAAGACCGTACTATTCGCAGTTTATCAGATTTAACTTGTTTAGCTGATTCTCTCGCTTCAATTATCAAACATCCTCAAGATGCAGAAAATACGAGACTTAATGAAATTCTCCACAATCTCAGTGATGGTAAATTGAAATTTATTTATCATCGTATAGCCGAAAATAGAGGTGTTTTAACTAACGTTGTTAATAATGCTGTAATTGAAGCTCATACTAACTTAAATACTGCTGAAAATATATATTATCAACCCTTGTTATATCTACCAACTGGGGTAATTTATCTAGCGTTGCGTGATGCTCCCTCTATCTCACCAGAAGATTTACCAAACTTAGTAGTTAATAAAATCAAATCCCTGTGTATAGGTCAATTAAAGCTTAGACAGACGGGATTTGGTAGAGATGGTAAAGGGATGAAATATGCCGAATATTACAACCTGTTTTTTGAATCTCCAGGTTTAATGCAAGTTGCTTTAGATGCTACTTTACGCATTCTCAATCCTAATAAACCTTCTGTTGCTAAAAGTCGCAGTGAGAATTTAGTTAAGTTTCAAAAACAAAATGTTTTATCTGCTGATTACGATTTTAACTTTGATGATAGTATCCGTATTGATCAAATTGCCGAATTTGGAGATTTAATTACTCGCAAAATTTGGGATGAAATAGTTAATAAAATTGAAACTGAAAGGAAGAAAGATAAAAAATTACCAGAAGTTCCAAATTTTGATTTAACTCACAAAGTCGCGGAATTTTGGAATTTAACAGAATATTTACCGCAGGTTCGAGAAATTCAACGCATTAATGAAAGTTTGAAAGAACAAAAACTCAAAGGTAATACAGGAGGTGTACCTTATGAATGGTATTATCTAGCGGCTAAATATTTAGAAAAACACCCAGGTATTGAAGATGTCCGCGAAAATTGTCAACAGGTAATTTATTACTTAACAGATTTAATTTCCCCAATTCTGGCACAGTATCAATTACCTGATGGTTGGGATGATTTAAGGTTGTGGGTATCAAGAGTTGTCATGTTACCTCATACCAATAAACCTGCCGTAGATTACTCATGTCTTCCTGAGTTCCCTGTATCAAGAGTTGTCATGTTACCTCATACCAATAAACTAACATCTGTCACCACGGAAATTGATAATTTTATCAATGAGTTGACTAATTATAATGCTGCGAAAAAATCAGGAAGAGGTAAACAATTAATTTGTTCAATTTCTCATTCAGCTTATACTGTCACTGAACAGATGGAATCAGCAGTTTTATTTACACCTCAAGTTTATACAAATAAACAAATGTTAGGAGGTTCTAACGCTAAACGCAATATTTCTAGTATTGCGGGTGTAGAAATGATGCTGAGACAAATTCTCATGAATCAAACTCAAGCTGTAGGAAAAAGATTTGAAGATGGGAAATATCGCTATCTCTATTTTTATCCAACTTATTACTTTACCCCAGAAACTAATAAGTTTTTACAAAAAGCTTACATGAACATTGCTCAAACTCGTTTTGATACTAGCATCCGTAATCATTTCATTAGTAAAGATTTACAGGTAGATTTAGGTAAAGAAAATTATCAAAGTGTGGATAGTTTCTTAATTGATGAAAATTTAGATAGTGAAAAAGACCGCACATTTAAACTTTCTTATCCTGAAGATCAGCCTTTAACATTTTACTTCATGGCTTTACCACCGGGACGAGATAGCACTGATACAGAATCTTGGGTAATGCCGAGTTGGTTAGCATTTGCTTTTCCGATGATTTTAGATGTAAAAACTGTAGTTTCTGAGTCTCCTATTCCCCCATTTAATGATGGTGCAGAATTTGAAGAAACAGTATTTCTTGATAGTGCGCCTCATGCTTTCCGTACTTTGGTAAAAAGAGATAGATTCAGACTTGATTACATTCTCGAAGGTTGGGAAGAGTACGGTATTCAATATCCTGCACCTTTAAATGTTTTAACTGCTGCTTACGCTATTCATTTAGATGTGAATGCTAGACAAGGAAAGACTGGTTATGATGCTAATTGGGGTAAATTTACTGAATTAGCAAAGGATTTTGAAACCAGTCCTCTTCATGTCTTTGCTTATCTTAATAAATGGGTGCGTAATCAAAAAATTGAAACGGCAAGGATTGAAAAAATCAAACTTTACACCTATCATTTTTACCCTTGTTTTGACCCCTATACAAAATTTGATTCTACTCAGGAGAAATTAATTGTGGAAGAAAGATCAACTTTGAATCATCCTAAAAATTTAACGGAACTTTATCGCCGTTTTTATCGAGCCAATAAAAGGTTTAATCCTAAAGCTAATGCTGTTTTAAAACCCATTGATATTGCTGCGGATATTATTCTCAAAGCAGATTTATGTATGTTTGGTGGAGAAGTTTTAACTTCAACTGTAGCGGCAGAGGTTTTTAAACTCATGGATCGGGTACATTCTTCTACTGCTGAAGGACGTTGGATTATGAGTAAAAGGGAGGAAGAAAGACAAGCTGTTTTAGAGTTTGCAAGGTATTTTGTAGAGGATGTTTTTGAGGGGTGTTTTAAGAGCGATCGCGCCCGGTTAGCAGGCCGTCAATTGAATCTAATTCGAGATACCTGTGAATTTCTTTACCGTTTAGAAGATGATAAGGAAAATACTGGAAAAGATGAAAAATCTAAATCTGAAGATGACGATAATCAACCGTAAATTTAAAATAGGGGTTCAGGAGTTCTAAACTCCCATACTCTACCCAAATTAAGAAACTTAAAACCTAATTAACCTCATTTTGGAAAAACATCATGACACTCTTAAAAACCGTTGACGCTAAATTATTTCAATCAGAAATTCCCTATAAACCAATGGGAAAATATGCCCACTTTCTCACCGTTCGCATTACTGAATCTTATCCTTTATTTCAAACAGATAGCGAACTTAATAAAGCACGGGTAAGGGCTGGAGTCAAAGATAAAAATACCATTAGCCGTCTTTCAATGTTCAAACGTAAACAGTCAACACCAGAAAGATTAGTAGGTAGAGAATTACTCCGTAAATATGAATTCATGACAGCAGAAGAATGTGAATATAACGTATCTTTTGCAATGGATAATCCTGATTGTATAATTTACGGTTTTGCTATTGGTGATTCTGGTTCAGAAAAATCAAAAGTAGTGGTAGATACGGCATTTTCAATTACAGCTTTTGATGAATCTCATGAAACCTTTACTCTGAATGCTCCTTTTGAAAATGGTACAATGGCTTCTAAAGGAGAAAGTGGTTCTAAAGCTGGTGAAGTTACTAGCAGAATTAATCAACAAGATCACATTAGACCACAAGTTTTCTTTCCTAGTATTGTAACACTGAAAGACCCCACAGAAGCTAGTTTTCTTTATGTTTTTAATAACATTCTCAGAACTCGTCATTATGGCGCACAAACAACCCGCACAGGTCGCGTTAGGAATGAATTAGTCGGTGTGATTTTTGCTGATGGAGAAATTACCAGTAACCTGCGGTGGACTCAAGCCATATACGATCAAATGAAGGCTAATAATACTCTCAAATCCCCAGATCCTTTAGATGAAGATGATGTAATTACATCGGCTAAAAGTGCAATTGAGAATTTAATGAATGATGAATTTATTGTGCATACAGATTTAATTGGTGATGCTTTTATACCTCTAGTCAATGAAGTTAAAAACCTCACAAATAACGAAGCAGGAATTAAATCACTTTTACAACAAGCTAATGATGAAGCTAAGGCTTATGCTAAAAAGCATATTAAAGGTAAATCTGAAGAAGCAAAAACCGCAAAGCCAAAAGCAGGTAAAAATGCTAAAGCGGAGTAACAAAAATGGTGTTTATCTACCGTTGTCAATTAGAACTACATGACAGCCTCTATTTTGCCACCCGTGAAATCGGCAGACTTTACGAAACAGAAGCAATAGTTCATAATTACGCCCTCTGTTATGCCCTTGGTTTAGTTGATAGTCAAATCTACTCAACAACCGTTGCTGAAGAAGATTCCTATCGCTATTTCTGCCCCGAACAAGTACCAAAATATGAAGCACATTTAACTCCTTTAAATGAACAAGGAATCTATATAACTCCGGCTCGATCTCTGAGGCATTCATCTATTCTCAATACATGGAAATATGCAAATAATAACTACCATGTAGAAATGGAAAAAACCCAAAAGAATATTCCCAGTTTTGGTAGAGCAAAGGAAATTGCACCAGAAAGTCAATTTGAGTTTTTTCTCATCTCTCAAAAAGAGATCAAATTACCTAAATGGATTCGTTTAGGTAAATGGATGAGTAAAGCAGAAATTACGGTTGAGAAATTACCACAACCAAAAATCAAAACTGATTTATTTACCTGCACTCATCCTTTAAATCCTTTGGATGTCATGTTTACTAATCAAGTTATTAGCTATGATGTGGTAAATATGCCACCAGTAAGTCTGATTCAAAATGTGCAAATACAAGGGGAATATTACTATTTTGATGATATCAAAAATGTAAAACTTCCCAAGTTAATGCAATACCGTTTTCGGAATTAATTATTTACCAAACCCTTTACCGCTCTTCTTTGTTTTAGGAGAGCGTGAAGGCATTAATTCAGTCATCAAACTACCACGATTTTGTAACATTAACTTGCGATTTCGCTCACGTTGATAAGCTGCTATTTCTTCAGCATGGGGGTGATCTGGATCTATTTTGAGATGGGTAATAGACACTATATATAGTGCTTTATCTTCATCTTCGGGATTATCGTTTTTGCTGACTAATCGGCACATAATCCCACCTTCATCCCCAGAATAAGCTACCCAATCAACTTCAAATTCTTTCTCTGGATTTATTATGTCTCCTCTTGTCTTCAGCATTTTCAATAATTCTTTTGCCACCTTAACTTTAATTGGTAAACTGGCTTCTAACTTTTTACTAAGTGCTGTTGCTTCAAGATAATTATCAACTGTCATTTGTCTTACTCTTTATTCAACTTTTATTACTTTATACGTTCTATAGTCTGAATCTTTCTTAGTTTTCATCATCTACTTACAAATTGTGCCACACTGCAAAAATTAAATTATGCCCCATAGTCTCATCCTCAACATCGTCCCCCAATCTCCAATTTACCCCAATTTTCTCACAGGTAGACATTACCACGCCTTATTTCTTAACTTAGTGAGTTCTGTTGATAGAAAATTAGGAGACTACTTACACGAATCAAACGCTGATAAATCCTTTACTCTCTCACCATTGCAGGTACAAAACAAACATAAAACCCAATCTTATACTTTGCAATATGCCCATCAAAACCCTATTCCTGCTGGTACTTCTTGTTGGTGGCGTATTTCTTTATTAAATGACAATTTATTTAATCAGCTTACACCTTTATGGTTAAATATAAACCCTAAACAACCTTGGCACTTAGGTTCAGCCAACTTATATATTACCAGCATTCAAGGTACACCCCAATCTAATCAACCTTGGGCAAATGCTTGTGATTATCATCAACTTTATCAACAAGCAAGTGAGGAAGAACGCAATCTTAATTTCATCTTTTCTACACCTGTAGCTTTTCGTCAAGGTGCATTTGATAATGTTTTACCAACAAGGGAGTCTGTTTTCAATAGTCTACTAAATCGGTGGCATAAATATAGCGGTATTGAATTAACTAATATTTCTTTTGAATCAATTTATGCTAGTGCTTTTAATATCAATACTGAAGTTATTAGCAACTATGACAACAAATTTATTGGCTGTTTAGGTGAAATTAGTTATCGCATTCTTGGCAATGTAGAAACAACGGCAATTAAACAAATTAACGCCTTAGCTGATTTTGCTTTATATGCTGGTGTTGGTAGAAAAACAACTATGGGAATGGGAATGGTGAGAAGAAAGTTGTAGGTTGGGTTGACGCAAGGAAACCCAACATGATCATATTCATTATCAACGCTTTTGTTGGGTTGCGCTGTCGCTTAACCCAACCTACAAATTAATCAATTTTTTATATCTTATGTCGCTTGAAAATATCAATTCTGATGATTACGTTAGTATCGCTTCTTTAAACCAATATTCCTATTGCCCTCATCGTTGTTGGTTGATTCATTGTGCAGGTGAATTCATTGATAATCAATATACTATTGAGGGTACAAGTTTACATGAACGAGTTCACACAGTCGGAGAACAAAACCGTGAGGAAACTTACCAAATACGGGCGATTTATCTCAAATCAGATCAATATAAACTTATCGGTAAATCTGACTTAATTGAGTTTGAAAATGGCGAATTTTACCCTATTGAATATAAAAGAGGACGTAAAGGAGAATGGGATAATGATGAATTACAAGTTTGCGCTCAAGCTTTGTGTTTGGAGGAAATGACAGGAAAAAATATCAATACTGGCTATATCTATTATGCTCAAACTCATCAACGGAAGTTAGTAGAAATTACCCCAGAATTACGAGGTAGTACCATTGCTATTATTGAAGCTATCCAAACGTTACTGTTTACAGGTGCTATGCCAAAAGCTGTCAAAACAAAACGCTGTGATGGTTGTAGTCTTTATTCTCGATGTTTGCCACAACTTGCTGATAAAGTTGGACGTTATCAAGAAGCAAATTAACCCAGATCCCCGACTTCTGAAATCAATTCATAATTTATGTAGAAAACAAAAAATAAGTCGGGGATCTTATTTAGTCACCTATTATCTATTTTGAGGATTTAATCATGGGTACTCTTTACATCGTACAAGATGATTCTTTTATCGGCAAAGTTGATGAAAGAATAAATGTTAAATATGAAAAGAAAACTATTATGGATGTGCCATTTATTAAACTTGAAGGTGTAGTTGTTTTAGGAAGAGCAACTATTTCGCCGGCTGTTGTAGATGAGTTAATGACTCGTCATATTCCTCTATCTTTTATCAATAAAATTGGTCACTATTTAGGACGGTTAGAGCCAGAAATGACTGGTAATATTTTCATTCGCAAAGCACAATGGCAAGCAGCAGGAGAAACCCCCCAATCTATTCATGCTGTTCAAGGCTTTGTTAGGGGAAAATTAAAAAATTACCGTCAAACTTTAATGCGTTATCAGCGTGAATTTGATGATGTTGATCTATCTAAAAATATTGCTCGCATTGAACAGGTAATTGCTGCAATTAGTTCAACTGAAAATATCAATTCTTTGCGTGGTTTAGAAGGTTCTGGTAGTGCTGCTTATTTTGGTTGTTTTGATAGTCTGATTCGTAATTCTAAATTTTCTTTTACTAAGCGTGTCCGTCGTCCACCTACAGATCCAGTAAATTCATTGTTAAGTTTTGGTTATTCTTTATTGCGTCATGATGTGCAAAGTGCTGTGAATATTGTCGGTTTTGATCCATATTTAGGATATCTACATTTTGATCGCTATAATCGCCCTTCTTTAGCTTTAGACTTAATGGAAGAGTTTCGCCCTTTAGTGGTAGATGCAGTAGTTTTATCTATTTTGAATAAGCAATTATTAACTCCAGCAGATTTTGTGACTGAACCATTAAGCGGTGCTGTTTCTCTCACTCCAGAAGGACGCAAAACTTTTTTGACTTTGTACGAAAAGAAAAAACTATCGGAGTTTAAACACCCGGTAATGGGACGTAAATGTACTTATCGAGAAGCTTTTGAATTACAAGCAAGATTACTAGCTAAATATTTAATGGGAACAACTGATAAATATCCCCCTTTGGTACTGAAATAAAACTTCTCTACATCAACAAGGTATAACTTCGCAGAGAATTTATGAATGTTGTTATTTCTTACGATATTTCTGACGATAAACGGCGGACTAAAATCCATAGTATTCTCAAATCCTATGGTCAATGGGTACAGTATAGTATTTTTGAATGTGAGTTAACTGATACTCAATATGCTAAGTTAAGATCGCGTCTTAATAAACTCATTAAACCTGAAACCGACAGCATTCGCTTTTACTTCCTTTGTGCTTGCTGTTTTGGTAAAATAGAAAGAATTGGTGGTCAAGAACCCCGTGATCAGACGATTTTCTTCGCTTAATAATGCGCGGATGGGTGGGTGTAAAAAATTCAGATGAGAAAAAAATGACTGCAATCATCTCTACACAAGCTTTTCATGGAGTTCATGGAGTTAACCCATCCGCGCACCTTGCACAACAAGGGTTTCAGCTATTTTACTCCTTGACACTTTTTCTGAAATGGATTATTATAAGACTATCCGCGCAACTGAACCTTGAAAACTACATATATATAGGCTTTCAGCCGTCCGCTATTGCAATTTCACTTACTCCCTATTAGGGATTGAAACAAGGGGTCAAGCGCGACGGGCTGGATATGCCACAATTGCAATTTCACTTACTCCCTATTAGGGATTGAAACTCTTTCTCCAGAAGCGATCGCCCGACTAGAAACAAATTGCAATTTCACTTACTCCCTATTAGGGATTGAAACATGTTCGTGGCGGTATCGGGCTGCCGAGTGTGGGATTGCAATTTCACTTACTCCCTATTAGGGATTGAAACAGCGAAACCTATCTCGCTGTTCAATTCCGACTTGGATCAATTGCAATTTCACTTACTCCCTATTAGGGATTGAAACCCAAATTGATAAATGGGCATTGTACGAAATTAGCCAATTGCAATTTCACTTACTCCCTATTAGGGATTGAAACGAAAATTATCCGCGTAACTTTCCGTGGCGTTGAATTGCAATTTCACTTACTCCCTATTAGGGATTGAAACGTTACTAACTCCCCAGAAACAGCGACAATTCTCACATTGCAATTTCACTTACTCCCTATTAGGGATTGAAACCCTATGGTGCAGGCATTCCCAAAATTTATGGTAGCGTAGGGGGTAAATGAGCAATCGTACAGAAAGTTACGCTAAGGCTGTAACCCTTACTGGATAAACATTCTGCTAATCAATATTTTTGACGATTCTCAAATTCTCAACGTACCAAATAAACTTAAGTTTTAAATGGTACAGTTTTATCCCTTTCAATCAGGATGTTACCAGTAGGCTATTAAGTCCTTATCGTAACTTTCTGCATGGCTGCTCATTTGACCCCCAAATCCAGAGCCGGTTTAAATAATGGTAATCATGTTTTACTCAAGAAACAAGAGGAAATTTGGGCTTACGTCGATGTGATTAGGGGACCAAATAAGAAAGTTGAGGGCTTGAAAGGCTGGGTTAATTCTAATTATCTTTCTTGCACTAAAGAACCCATTGATTAAATTTTGAACATTTTCAAGGAAAATCTATGAAACCTGTTTTGAAGACCCAAAAATTAGTATTACCACAAGTACAGCGATACCTACCGTGGGCGAAGCGATCGCTATTTATCTTAGGATTCAGTTTAATAACTTTAGGTGTTAACGAATTATCAGTATTAGCCCAAACTCGACAACCAACTAATGCAGAACTAAAAAAATTACGTCAAGAACTTCAACAATTTATCAGGTCAGTCAAAAATAATCGTACAGGTGTTGGTTATCTTCAAGTCCAAGATAGACTTACTCAAGTAGAAAAGAAGACAAGAGAATCCTTTGTACGTGCTTGGTCAAAGACTGAACCAGAACTAGCACCTTTTATGGGTATATGGTCTGGATATGAACATAGTGAACACATCTACCCTTCAAATACCAAAGGTAAAGTTTGTATTGTTTCAACTGGTGAAGGTTCTGGCAGTTTAACTACTGGCATTTTATCTAATGGATTAATAAAAATAAATGGTAGAAAAATAATGCTATTTAAAGAAGGAAATTTTTTGGGTTCCGCATTGCTCAAAAATGGCAGATTTGTAAGTGATAATGGTGAAATTCCTTTAAATAATCCCGGACCTATTGAACCGCTAAATAGATTACTTGAATCTATATTTGAAGCATCAGAAAAAAATCAAATTTCTCAACAATTTAAAGCTGCTGGTTGTACTTCTAGTTTACCAAATTCGTCTGCAAATACACTGAGAAAGCGATAGCCCCTACCAAATTCTTGAGGGAAATAGAGCGATAGCGAAGCGCTCCGTAGGAATCGCCCTTACCAAATTCTTGAGGGAAATAGAGCGATCGCTCTCCCAATTCTTAGGGAAACCCAGGCAATCGCTTCCCCCTCGTAGACATTGCCCCAAACAAATATAATAAAGTCAAAATATGGAATTTCTTTTTGTTTACGTCACTTGTAAAGACCGTGCTGAAGCTCTTAACGTAGGTAGAGCCGTAGTAGAAGCCCGTCTTGCGGCCTGTGCCAATATAATTGACGGTATGGACAGTATTTATTGGTGGCAAGGTGAATTACAAGTGGAAAAAGAAGCGATTTTAATTATGAAATCCCGCCGTGATTTATTCGCAGAACTAACAGCTAAAGTAAAATCAGTACACTCTTATCAAGTACCTTGTGTAGTGGCTTTACCAATTGAACAAGCAAATCAGGATTACCTGAATTGGTTAATGGCAGAAACCAAGGCTACAGATATTACCAAATAATTGCAAGTTTTACATCCCAGATTCCGCACCCTAAACTGTCACAGATAAAAAAATCCCCCAAAGTAGTACAAACTAACTAAATATAAATCAAAGGTTAAGAGGCTTAATGAGAATAACTAGCATTAACAGAGGCATGGTGTGA
>Ga0208858_1000174_pt1 | contig 14198 bp, 11 predicted proteins | sample LakMenEpi16Nov12_FD_150704 | JGI IMG/M metagenome (GOLD analysis project Ga0208858, IMG submission 150704) | Freshwater microbial communities from Lake Mendota, WI - 16NOV2012 deep hole epilimnion (SPAdes) | ecosystem: Environmental > Aquatic > Freshwater > Lake > Epilimnion/Euphotic zone ...
CTTACAAACCCTCAACGAACCCCAACTCGAAGCCGTTCTCAATACCGATGGCCCCTGCATGCTGATTGCAGGAGCTGGTTCGGGTAAAACACGTGTGCTTACCTACCGCATTGCCCATCTACTACAAGAACATCAAGTTGATCCTTTCAACATCATGTCGCTTACGTTCACCAACAAGGCCGCCAAAGAAATGCGCGACCGTATTGAGAAAGTAGTGGGTGCGGAAGCGCGCAATCTTTGGATGGGTACTTTTCACTCGGTGTTTGCTAGAATCCTTCGCGCGGAAGCACACCACATTGGCTACCCAAACAATTTTACCATTTACGATACCGATGACTCGAAGTCGCTCATCAAATCGATTGTGAAAGAGATGGGGCTCGATGAAACCCAATACAAAGCCAATACGGTTTACAACCGAATTTCTTCCGCTAAAAACAAGCTCATTTCCTGGCAAGATTATTTGGCCAACCCGATGGTGATGGGCGATGATGCGGCCAACATGCGGCCAGAGATTGGAAACATTTATAAAGCGTATGCGCTTCGCTGCTTCAAGTCGGGTGCAATGGATTTTGATGATCTGCTTTTCAATACCGACAAACTTTTCAAGGAACATTTAGAGGTGCTGAACAAATACCAGCAACGCTTCCATTATGTGTTGGTAGATGAGTTTCAGGATACCAACCTGTGCCAATATTTTATCATTCGCAAACTGGCGGCCGTTCGTCAAAACATTTGTGTAGTGGGCGATGATGCGCAAAGCATTTATGCTTTCCGCGGAGCAGACATCAGCAACATCTTGAACTTCGAAAAAGATTACGAAGACTTAAGAATTATTAAACTCGAACAAAATTACCGCTCTACACAAACCATTGTAGAAGCAGCGAATTCCGTTATTGCAAAAAACAAAGCGCAATTACCCAAAAAAGTTTGGACGGCAAACGAAGAAGGCAATTTGGTAGAGTTGATCAAGTCGGTTTCGGATAATGAAGAAGGTAAATTGGTTGCTTCTTCCATCTTTGAAGAGAAGATGCAGCACCAATACAAGTTCAGCGATTTTGTGGTGCTCTACAGAACCAACAGCCAGTCGCGCTCCATTGAAGAGGCCTTGAGGCGCATGAACATCAAATACAAAGTGGTGGGTGGTCTCTCCTTCTATCAACGGAAGGAGATCAAAGACTTATTGGCCTATTTGCGGTTTTCACTCAATCAGCAAGACGAGGCTTCCTTTCGCAGAATTATCAACTTACCCAAGCGCGGTATTGGCGATTCCACCATCGATAAAATCATTGTGGCGGCCAATGACCACGCCATCTCCATCTGGGAAGTAGTTCAAAATGCAAATTCGTTTTTGGGTGGTCGCGCTTCGGGACCAATTGATGACTTCGTCAATAAAATCAAACGCTTTGGGATTGAAATCCAAACTAAAGATGCCTACGAGGCTGCGGCCGAAATAGCAAAGTCATCTGGCTTATTGAAAGAATTGTACGAAGACAAGACGGCCGAAGGATTGAGCCGATACGAAAACGTGCAAGAGTTGCTCAACGCGATAAAAGAATATGTGGACGATCCCGAAAAGGAAGACAAAAGTTTAGGGGCTTTCTTGCAAGAAGTTTCGCTGATTACCGGCCAAGACGAAAACAAAGACAACGATCCCGACAAGGTAACACTGATGACCATTCACATGGCCAAAGGATTGGAATTCAAAAATGTGTACATCGTGGGCATGGAGGAAGATTTGTTTCCTTCGCAAATGATGCTAAGCAGTCGAGCGGAATTGGAAGAAGAGCGAAGGCTGTTTTATGTAGCGATTACGCGAGCACAAAAAAAACTTTTCCTGTCTTACGCACTTACTCGTTATCGCTTCGGTCGATTGAAGAATTGCGAACCCAGCCGCTTCTTAGATGACATTGATAAGCGTTACATCAAAACCAGCACCAAGTTTGGGGGCATGGATTCGGTAGCACCCAACCCTAACTATGCCAAAAATTTTGTCACAGGCATGAAAAAGACAGTGAGTTCACAGCCTGTTGCAAAGCCTACCGCTTACAAACCAGCAGCCGACTTTGTTCCTAGTGATACCAGAGGATTGTTAGCAGGCATGAAAGTAGAGCATCCTAAATTTGGCTTTGGCACAGTAGTTCTATTGGAAGAAGTAGGCGCTGAACGTAAAGCCAAAATACATTTTGCTGATTTTGGTGAAAAGACATTATTACTTAGCTTTGCTAAGTTGAAGATACACTGAATTGCATTTCAAATGCGAAACCTTGCCGAGATAATGGATGATATAAATAAACTTTCTGCAAAAGAGAAAGTTTCAATCTATTCCCATCTTGACTCGACCTTAACCAAAAAAGAAAAAGCACTTGCGCTATTTGAAAGACTAGGAAAAAGGAAGCAAGGCACATGGGGTGAGGACGCACAGGAGTACGTAAATCGTTTGCGCGCTGATGATAGATTCTGAATTAATTTTTCTCGACACCGCTCCGATTATTTACATTGTCGAGAATAATCCGAACTACTACTCAAGAACTTCATCCTATTTTACGAAAATGATTCAGAATAACGCAAACTTTGTTACCAGCGTGATTTCAATTGCTGAATTTGGAGTAAAACCTAAGCGGATAAAAAAACTCGAGCTGATAGAGGAAATGGAGGAAATGCTAAAAGTCTTTGAGATACAAACTAAGGAGATCACCCGTTCAATAGCCGAACTCTCATCAACCATAAGAGCTAACTATCCTTTTTTACAAAATTTTGATGCAATTCAACTTGCGACAGCAGTTGAATTCAACTGCACTGTATTTCTTACCAACGACAAAAAACTCAAAAACATTAAGGATTTAAACGTTAAACTTACAGAAGATTTATCTAACGATTATTAAATGATAGCAGAATACAACACCCAACGTGAAGGCATTATTCTAAAAGAGTACGGCCGCAACGTACAAAAACTCGTCAACTACATCCGCACCATTCCCGATAAGGAGAAGCGCACAAAAATGGCCACCACCTTGATCGAACTGATCAAACAATTGGCGCCCGTGGTAAAAGAAGCCCACGAAAACCCACAACGTATGTGGGACGACCTCTACATCATTGCTGATTTCAACTTAGACATCGATAATCCGTTTACCACACCCGATCGAACCATTCTGTTCAAGAAGCCTCGTAAGATGGAGTATCCACAGAGCGATGTTCGGTTTAAGCATTATGGTAAAAACGTAGAGCGTTTGGTGAAAGAAGCGATTAAAAAAGAAGACCCTCAAGAGCGCGAAGAAGCCACGATCTATTTGGGTAAGTTGATGAAGACTTTTTACAGTAACTGGAACAAAGAAACGCTCGATGATTCGGTGATTGTAAAAGATTTGCAAATCATGTCGCAAGGAAAATTACAATTGAACTTAGACAAAGTACGTGAAGACAATTTATTTGAGAAATTATACCGCGATCGCAAAGGCCCACGTCCCGGCCCCAATGGCGATGCCCGCGAAAATGGCACACGCGATCGCAACCATCGCAATCAGCGATTCAACAAAAACAGACGCAACAATCCCCACCGCAGAAGAGATTCATGAGCTCGTTTAAAATCAAAGGCGGAATAAAATTAAAAGGAGAGATTATCCCGCAAGGTGCCAAAAACGAAGCCCTTCAGGTTATTTGCACGCCCCTACTCACGGCAGAGCCCGTTACTATTCATAATATTCCAATTATTGTTGATGTCAACAAACTGATTGAATTGGTGGGTGACTTGGGTTGTAAAGTAGAAAACCTAGGAAAGGGTTCGTATCGCTTTACAGCCGCTAACATCAATACCGATTTTCTAAAAACAGACACGTACAGAAAAAAAGCAGCGGCCCTGCGCGGCTCAGTTATGCTGCTCGGCCCCATTTTAGCAAGGTTTGGCGAAGCTAACATTCCAAAACCGGGTGGCGACAAAATCGGAAGAAGGAGATTAGACACGCACTTCATCGGCTTTCAAAATCTTGGTGCAAAATTCAATTACAATCCTAACGAAAATCTATACAACATCGATGCCTCGCACTTGCAAGGCTGCTACATGTTGCTGGATGAAGCTTCTGTAACCGGTACAGCCAACATTGTGATGGCTGCTGTATTGGCTAAGGGAACCACCACGATTTACAATGCTGCCTGTGAACCCTATTTGCAACAGCTCTGCTCCATGCTCAACCGCATGGGTGCAAAAATTAGTGGCATCGGCTCAAACTTATTGACGATTGAAGGGGTAGAAAAATTAGGCGGAACAGAGCATACTATATTGCCCGACATGATTGAGATTGGCAGCTTCATTGGCCTCGCTGCCATGACGCAGTCGGAAATCACTATCAAAAATTGCCGAATTGATATGCTGGGGATCATTCCAGAAATATTCAGACGACTTGGAATTAAAATGGAACTCCGTGGGGATGATATTTACATACCCGCACAAGAGCGATACGAGATTGAAACATTTATTGATGGATCTATCCTTACCATCGCAGATGCTCCGTGGCCAGGTTTTACTCCCGATTTATTAAGTATTGTATTGGTGGTAGCAACACAAGCCAAAGGCAATGTGCTCATTCATCAAAAAATGTTTGAGAGCCGATTGTTTTTTGTTGATAAGCTGATCGACATGGGTGCTCAAATTATTTTGTGCGACCCACACCGCGCAAGCATCATGGGTTTAGATCGCAAGCAATCTTTACGCGGAATTAAAATGTCGTCACCTGATATTCGTGCAGGTGTTGCCTTGTTGATCGCTGCCTTATCTGCGTCAGGCGAAAGTGAAATCTCAAATGTAGAACAAATTGACAGAGGGTATCAGGATATTGAAGGACGGTTGAAAAAATTAGGGGCGCAAATAGAGCGAGTTAGCTAGGCGATTTTAACACTTCTCAACTGATTGGGGCTTTCAGAGAGGTGGCTAGAACAAGGGTCTAGGTTTGGCACCTGGCTGTCCGGTAGGCAGGTTAGGCCATTAATGGTTTCGGTTCTTCCCAGCAGTGTCAGAGAGGTTTGCCTCAGGCTTGCCTGCCGAAGCATTAAGATTTTAGTAAACAATGCTTGAATTACAAATTACGTCCACTTCCAAATAACCTATTTCTTGCTTGCGGTCCTACCTCCAAGGTGAAAAATCTGTTGGCACCAAAAACTCCGATTTGATGTCGGATGTGATTGGGCCGTTGGCCAATAGTTCTGATGCATCCTTCGCTTTCTTCCAACCTTCATCGGCCACAAAAGCGGTAAACGATGCTTTGGCCGCTTCCGCGGAAGCATGGCTTAAAAAGTAAGTCAGGTTGTTGTCTTTGCCAACGGGCGTCATATACAACAGGTTGGTCATGCCATATTTTGAAAACAATGCCAACGTGTGATTGCGAAAGCGCGCATTCAACAAGCCGAGGTTGTAGGGCGTGGTGGTGTATATCCTTAACTCGAACACGCGGCCAACTTGGCTGCTAAAATTCGCGGGCGAATAATCCGTCTCTAGAAAAAATGAAGATTCTATTTTGGTTACCAACCCACTTGGCTCCAACGCCAGTTTCGTTTTCTTCCATGCAGGATCTTTTCCCATGTTCTTCCAAGCGGTTTCTCGCGCCTATACATTCGGGTAAGAAAACAAGCAAACCAACTTGCTCTCTTTGTTATCTGCTGGCACCCAATAGCCCACACTTTTGATGTGGTGCTTTTCTAAAAGTTTCACAATATTTTCCCGGTAGGCCTTTAACAAATCTGGCAACTTGCCCTCGGCCGCCCAGCAAACGCGCATTTCATAATAGGGCGTGTTTACTTTATGCTGTGCTTCCGCAAGTCGAGATGCGAATAGAGATACAAAGAATAAAAAGATCAAGTTCGTTTTCATCAGGTTATAAATTTATGTGAATTAATCTTCATTCCTTTTTTTCGCCTCTATGGCGGTGGCTTACTTAACTCTATCCTTAACTTTATAAAGATAATTTCTCTCTTAGTTATATTTCACCAACGCATCGTGGCCTAAAAGTAACCAGACTTTCTCGTTTTTTGCAAAACATAAATAAAGTCTGAGGCGAGATTCTTGGGACAATGATAGCTCTCCTTCATTTTAGAAGTACCATACAAGTCATTTAAAAAATCTTACCAGCACCATCTTTGGTGTCATTCAATACCGTATTTTTGAATCCTTATGAGGCTCAAACATTTCAATGTTGATTTAGGCGCACAGATTTTTTTGGCTGGCTCTGATACTTCGCGCTTGCGCATCCTCAACTTGATTATCAACAATGGTGAAATGTGCATCACCGACTTAGAACGAATTTTGGAGTTTACCCAAACCAAAACAAGTCGTCATCTACTCTACTTGAAAAATTCGGGCATCCTCACCGCGCGTAAAATCAACCAGTGGGCGTTTTACCAAATCAAAGACGAGGTGTTTGATATTGTAAAGCAACTCTTGCAATGGGTGAGTCGTGACCCCATTATGCAGCAAGACCAACAGATTTTTAAAAACATGTACAGCAACCGAGAGCTTTCCCTCAACAAATTAAATATCAAACCGCTTAGTATCTCGTAACATTATATTTCTAAATGCCCAACAAATACAAAGCCATCTTCTTCGATCTCGATCACACACTTTGGGATTTTGAAACCAATTCGGCTGAGGCTTTGCGAGAATTGCACCACGCGTATGAGCTTCGTCACAAAGGAGTTTCAATTGAAGATTTTTTGATCACTTTTAAGCGCATCAACACCGAGTTGTGGCATTTGTACGATACTGGTCAGATTCCGCAAGAGACCATTCGCACGCAGCGCTTCCACCGAATTTTGTTGGAACATAATGTGGATGAATATGAAATGTCGTTACAATTTTCAAAAGACTATGTGAGCGTATCGCCTAAAAAGAAGAACCTATTGCCACATGCCAAAGAGATTTTGGGATATCTTCATCCCCATTATCCAATGCATATCATTACAAATGGTTTCAGCGAGATACAGGCAATTAAAATGAAAAGCTCGGGCATCCTGCATTATTTCACCAGCGTGGTTACTTCCGAAAAGGCCGGACATAAGAAGCCTGCAAAAGAAATCTTTGAATTTGCCTTAACAGAAAACGGTTTGCAGCCGCACGAGGTAGTTATGATTGGCGATAATTTGATAACGGATATCAGTGGTGCCAAAAATGTGGGATTAGATACAGTGTTTTATAATCCCCTCAAAATCAAACACGAGGCTACTGTTGATTTTGAAATTGAAGCACTGATTGAGCTAAGGAATATATTATAAATTAGAACCGTTTTTTAGCCACGTATTTAGAGACGCTGAACTCCATTAAAATCATTTCAATTTCACTAACTTCGCCTCTTGTTATTAGCACAAATCACAAATCACAAATCACAAATCACAAATCACAAATCTAACATCTAACATCTAACATCTCTTTTATGTCTACTGGATTTTTCAACTTGCCAATTCCAAAAAACGAACCTGTATTATCGTATGCACCCGGCACCAAAGAACGAGCTGCATTAAAAAAAGCCCTGGCCGATGCGCGCGCCCAAGTGCTGGACATACCTATGTACATTGGCGCTAGCGAGGTAAGAAATGGGAACAAAAAACCGTTGACTCCCCCACACGATCATCAACACGTTTTGGGTTACTATTACGAAGGCGACAAGCAGCATGTGGCACAAGCGATTGATGCTGCCATGGCCGCCAAAGAACTGTGGGCGAACCTGAGTTGGGAAAATCGGGCCAGCATTTTTTTGAAAGCCGCTGATTTGCTGGCAGGGCCATACCGTTACATCATGAATGCCGCCACCATGTTGGGGCAATCGAAAAATGCTTTCCAAGCAGAGATTGATTCAGCATGCGAGCTCATCGATTTCTTGCGCTACAATGTTCACTTCATGGGCGAAATCTACCGTGATCAACCTGAATCATCTCCGGGTGTGTGGAACCGGTTGGAGTACCGACCGCTGGAAGGATTTGTATTTGCATTGACACCTTTCAACTTTACGGCCATTGCTGGAAATCTTCCTACCAGTGCCGCGCTGATGGGCAATACGGTAGTTTGGAAACCCGCCAACTCTCAGATTTATGCTGCCAACGTGATCATGCAAATTTTAAAAGAAGCAGGATTGCCAGATGGTGTAATCAATTTGATTTATGTAACAGGCCCTGATGCTGGCGATGTGATTTTCTCGCACAAAGATTTTGGTGGCATTCACTTTACGGGAAGCACCGGTGTGTTTCAAAACATTTGGAAAACCATTGGCCAAAATATCCATCTCTACAAATCGTACCCACGCATTGTGGGTGAAACGGGCGGTAAAGATTTCATTATGGTGCACAAGAGTGCCGATGCCAAGCAGGTGGCTACGGCTATTGCGCGCGGTGCGTTCGAGTACCAAGGGCAAAAATGTTCGGCTGCTTCGCGATGCTACATTCCTTCTAACCTGTGGGAGGATGTGAAAAAATATTTGTTGACTGATTTGGCGACTATGAAAATGGGCGGCACGGAAGATTTTGGAAACTTCATCAATGCAGTGATTGACGAGAAAGCATTTAATTCCATCACTGGCTACATTGAAAAAGCGAGGCAAAACCCAATGAACGAAATTATTTCGGGTGGCAAGTACGACAAATCAAAAGGCTATTTTATTGAGCCAACGGTGGTGCTGACCAAAGAGGCTTCGTCATTGACCATGTGCGAAGAAATATTTGGCCCTGTTGTAACCATTTATGTTTATCACGAAGAGAATTTTGAACAAACCTTGGAGCTTGTAGACAGAACATCGCCTTATGCGTTGACCGGGTCGATTCTAGCAAAAGATCGCTATGCGGTAGAAATGGCGACTAAAAAATTGGTTAACTCGGCCGGCAATTTCTATATCAACGATAAACCAACCGGTGCGGTAGTTGGGCAGCAACCTTTTGGTGGCGCAAGGGGAAGCGGCACCAACGACAAGGCCGGGGCAAAAGTAAATTTGCTGCGATGGGTATCCATGCGCACCATTAAAGAAACATTTGTGACGCCTACGGATTATAAATATCCTTTTTTGGAAAAGGAATAATTCAGTCAATGAAACCTCTTTTAGAGGGTTTGGCATTACACCGGATTATCGTTTTCACTTATCTGAAACGGAAGCCCTGCAAGGTGTTTACATCGCGCCTTTTCTTCGCTATCAAGATTTGAGCCTAGTTATTCTAACGGAACACCTAAAGTTACTTCAGGCTTTGGTTCATTCACTACCAATGCTTTTGAAGGATTTGGCGTAAGAGCAGGCGTATGCTTTGGTTTCGCCTTCTAAAGGCTTATGATTGATTTTAAAAAAAGGCCTTTTCGGTCTGTTTTTTTTGCTTCATAGAATTAATTAAATCAGGTTTCACCCTTCTATCAAAGTAGTTTGCGGCAAGTGTTGGTGGGTGTTAAAACAATTTCGGGATAGAGCTAAGCCCATTACGTGTGACCTACTACCGCTCGCCCATCATGCGTTTGTTACTTCCCTCAATTCTTATAATCTTCACGCAGAATCTAAATCGTTATGACAGAAAATCGTGGACAATGGGGCTCAAAGTTTGGTTTTATCATGGCTGCGGCTGGCTCGGCCGTGGGCTTGGGCAATGTGTGGAGGTTTCCGTACCTCACAGGTGAAAACGGAGGGGCAGCCTTTGTGTTAGTGTACATCATTTGCGTGGTGCTGGTGGCGGTTCCCATGCTCATCAACGAAATTGCGCTCGGCCGACTGACAGGCAAAAATCCCGTGGGCGCCATTCAAACTTTGGGTGGAAATAAATTATGGATTTCGTTAGTGGGTGTATTGCCACTGATCGTAACGTTTATCGTACTCAGTTACTACAGCACCATTGCCGGCTGGACGGTGGGCTACATTTTTACTTCGCTCTTTTCGATCAATATGCCGTTCACTAAATTTATTGCCACTCCAGAATATGTGATTCCACTAGGTGCGTTTGTAATTTTGGTTACGGCTTGGATTGTGTTAGGTGGGGTATCGGGCGGCATTGAAAAAGCGACCAAGATTTTGATGCCCATGCTTTTTGTTTTGTTAATCGTGGTGATTTTTAGAAGTGTAACCTTGCCGGGGGCAGGCAAAGGTATTGAGTATTATCTCGTGCCTGATTTTTCTAAAATCAATGGGCATGTTGTATTGGCAGCACTCACGCAAGCATTTTTCTCGTTAGGTGTGGGTTGGGGCATGATGATTACCTACGGCTCTTACTTGCCGAAAACACAAAACATTGTTTCATCTAGTTTGTGGGTGGGCGCAATGGATACTTCGGTAGCATTGCTCGCGGGCTTCATGGTTTTCCCTGCAGTGTTTGCGTTTAATCAATCGCCCACCGAAGGCCCCACATTGGTGTTCAATGTGCTCGCCAATATTTTTCAGCAGATGCCATTGGGCAACATTGCTGGTGCACTGTTCTTTTTGCTCTTGTTTTTTGCGGCCATCACGTCTACCATTTCAATGTTGGAAGCTCCATCGGCCTATTTTATGGATCAAAAGAAATGGAATAGAAAGAAAGCTGCTTGGACGGTAGCCATCGCAGCGTTTTTGTTCGGCATTCCTTCCGCACTGTCCACCGGAGCAATAGAAAGTTTATCAATCATGAAAGTGGATTTTTTAGGGGTTATCAAAACAGGCTTCATGGATGTGTTTGATTATCTCTTCGGGAGTTTGTTAATGATGCTCGTGGTGCTATCTACTTGTTTGTTCACCGGTTGGTTTATGAAAACAGAAAAATTGGTGGATGAAATTGAGCAAGGCATGCCATCCTTTAAAACAGGTAGTATGTTGGGCATTGCTCCCTACAAAATCTGGCTCTTCATGGTTCGCTTTATCTGCCCGATCATTATTGGGATGGTGATCCTGAATATGTTTGGGGTGTTTGGGAATTAGAAGTTCGAAATTCGAAGTGAGACGTTCGAAGTTTAAGGTTAATCCAAAATCTCGGTAATTGGTTGCCCTGTACAGCCACTGGGGAATTTGATTTTCAACATTACCGAAAGCGTGGGGGCAATATCGGTGATGGTATGATAGGCAGAAGATTTTCCTTTTTTGATGCCTTTGCCGAAAAACAAAATCGGTACATGTGTATCGTACGAATAGGCTGAACCATGTGTGGTGCCTGTAGGATACGATGACGGAATCCATGAAGGTTCTAATTGCACCAACACATCTCCACTACGCTTAAAGTTGTAACCACGCACCATCATTCCTTTTACACCCGTCTCGTTGTAAATGCCTTGTTTGATGATTGACTTTGGATACACTTGTGCGATGCCTTCCACGGATTGAAGAAAATTCACCGTCATTTCGGTGGCAATCAATAATTCAATGCCTGCACTTTTTGGGTCACCCGAAAACACATCATGATTGAAGTACACTTGCTCGTTGGTAATTTTATCAATCACCTTTTTGCCAGGAAATTGCTTTTGCAAATGCTCCGTCAATCCGGCCTCTACGTTGCTCCACGAAAAATTACCTGCAGGCACTTTGTTGTCTTTCAGAAACTGAGGTACTTCTGCCACCGCATGATCGGCTGTTAAAAACACCACATAGTTGCTCTCACCAACTTCTTTATCCAATCGTTTCAATAAATCTTCCAGGTTTTTATCCAATCGCAAGTAGGTATCTTCCAGCTCTACAGAATTAGGCCCCATGGAGTGCCCCACATAATCAGGAGTCGAAAATGAGATAGCCAAGAAATCGGTAACATCATCTTTGCCCATCTGTTCGCCCATCAGTGCTGATTTTGCAAACTCAGTCAATAGGTCATCGCCAAAAGCAGTAACGCTAAGCAGATCGTAACCTCCGTTTTCTTTTTTAAGCTCTTTTAAGTTGTATGGAAAAACGGGTTTATCTTTGCCCTTAAACTTTCGTTCATAAGGTGAATCATCTAAGTTTAAATACTTTTCGATGGGTAACAAGGTTCTCCATTCTTGATTCAAATAATTATCTGCGAGTTTTAAATTATTAAAGTTGTCCACCCATTCTGGTAGGGTGTTCTTGTAATAGGTGCTGGTAATAAATTTTCCTGATTTGCTATCTAGCCAATACGCACCATCGGGCAAGTGGCCAGCAGGCAGCACCGCTCCACGGTCTTTGATCGAAAGTCCTACTACCTTCCCTTTTTTTTGCGTGCTGATTTTTAATTCATCGGTAATGGTAGAAGAAAGCAATCGCCACGGAGATACGTCTCCATTTCCTTCGGGGTTTCCCACCGGCTTGTAGCGGTCATCGTTAACACAGTTTACTTCTTTCTCTAAATTTTTGTCCCACCAATCATTGCCAATAATTCCATGCGTGGCAGGAGTTGTTCCTGAATAAATGGAAGCATGCCCAGGCCCGGTGTAGGTAGGCACGTAGTTGTAATGGGCATTGGTGAGCATAAATCCATTTCCCATCAATCGCCTAAAGCCACCCTCGCCAAACTTCGATTCGAAGCGATACAGATATTCTTGCCGCATTTGGTCAACCACAATGCCTACCACTAGTTTAGGCTGGGTGTTTTGAGCATAACTAAAATTCAAACAAAGAAATAGCAATGGAAGCAGGTGTTTTTTCATAACTTAAATTGAATCGAAAAATAGCTAAAAAACAGATGGGATTATGTTACTATTTTGTGAAGACCGCTCAGAATTGTTATCCGTGTAATGGTCATTAACCTACTTCTCACATGCTACCTGCTCAAACTCCTCGTCTTCATATACCTGCTTCCGCAAAAACTTTCCGTTTTGGTTATAGTAAATCACCACATGCACGCCTGCTTCTTCCACTTCTTTATCCGTAAAGTATAGAGGCACTTCATTACTTCCTACATTCAAAATCATTGAAAAAGTAGGTGGAATAATTACTCCTTTGGACGAACTAATTACTCCAAAGAAATTCTCCCGTTGAATACGATACAATTTTTCCGTCTCACCATCCAGCCATGTATCGAACCGTTTGATTCGATCGATAATCACTTTGCTCGTCACATAATCGAACAACGTCCAGCTAAAATTTTTCTTGACCCAAATCGCGTTTTCTTTCCAAGGCAAAATTTCGTCATACACAAATTCGGTGACGGATTTGCCATTCCAATCCATCAATCCATAAAAACCATCTTTAAAGACAATCAAAGTGTTTTTGTTTAAGATTGACAAACCTTTGGTGGATACTGGTTTAATTACTCGTCCGTTTTGCACATCCACCAATCCAAATTTCTTGTCTTTAAAGGTTGACCAATAGTGTGTTTGATTGAGTGCTACTGCTTCGTATTCAACCGGTAATATAATTTTACCTGCCCGATTGATAATTCCTTTTTTTGACTTGCGCACAATCATGAACAAATCTCGGTTCAATGATTCGATGCCATCGCATTCAATGAGAAACAATTTTTTGCCATTCACCACTTCATAAACGGTTTTCTTTTGCTTGGCATCGGTAACAAAAAAAGCATGTACCGAATCGCGTGAAGGAATAATCGTGATTTTATTCTCACCAAAAAAAGAAAGCTCATTCGATGAGTTAAAGTAAACCGTGGTGGAATCTCCTCGCTTCGCAAACAACAACCCCGCAGCAAACCAACTGCTGTCATGCAAGGGCAAAAAACGCTTGGCGCGAGTATCCCATATTCGTTGGTTTGGATGGCTGTTCAACAAAAGCCATTGACGATTGAAACTGTAGTTTTTAAATTTTTGATTTGCTAATTGGAGGTCGACAGCATCCAACAGAAATTCGTTATTGATCTTGCGCACTAATCCAAATGCTTCGAGTAGAAGAGTTTGTCGGTTGAGCGGAACGATGAATTGCTGTTGTGAATCGATCAAACCTTCCAGCGAACCGTTTCGTACCAGTAAACGTTCTTTGCCTACGGCCCGTACTTCGTCAAATACTTGTTGCTGCTCAGGCGCCTCTCGTTTCACAATTTTTTCTAAAGCCGAAAGACTATACACTGTTTTTTTTTCCAAACGTGTCAACACCAGTACGTTTTCCAACCATTCAGCATCGTCCCATGTTTCAGACAGTAATTGCTTACCGTGTAGGGTGTAAATGACTCCGCCCAATTTCTTCACGACAAACAAAAATCGATTACCAATCAGTTGAATGTCATTGACACAATCTGAAATTACTTTTTCTCCGCTGGCATGTACCAACTTCAGGCAAGTGGAGTCGCCCACTTTCCAAAAGCCTAACCCCAGTGCTTGACGGATCGGTGTG
>Ga0208858_1000177_pt1 | contig 13956 bp, 11 predicted proteins | sample LakMenEpi16Nov12_FD_150704 | JGI IMG/M metagenome (GOLD analysis project Ga0208858, IMG submission 150704) | Freshwater microbial communities from Lake Mendota, WI - 16NOV2012 deep hole epilimnion (SPAdes) | ecosystem: Environmental > Aquatic > Freshwater > Lake > Epilimnion/Euphotic zone ...
TTGAACAATATGCGGGAGGGCGAGATGGGTGAGTTGTAAAACAGCCATTAAATTAGTTTGAATTACTTGATTTACTACACTGATTCCTGTCTCTAAAAAAGCACCTTTATTTGAAATTCCAGCGTTGTTAATCAATACATCTAAGGAGCCAAAGCGTTCTATAGCAGCCGAAACCAACTGCTCCGCCGTTTCCATTTGCTCAATGGCACCGCTAACATAAATGGCCTTACCCTTGGCTATTTGATCTTTGAAGAAATCGTCTAAACCATCTTCGGTACCGCGCCCATGTAAAATAAGATTCCCTCCACTTTGTAATACCTGATAGGCCACTACTCTGCCCAAGCCTCTCGAAGAGCCTGTAATTATTACGGTTTTATTGAGATAAAAACTAGTTGACATGATAAATAGCTAAGGTTTGGGCGCTTAAAATTTATTTGTAAATGTATCAAACCTGGTAAATTGAGAAAACTGATTTTAGCAGTTAACAAGCCGTTGTTTGCGATAAATGCAACTAGTTATTGAATTCGATTTCAGCTTCTATCTTCTTTCTGAAATTCAAAATGGTTCTGTCGAAATCAGAGAAGAATCGATTTCGTTCTTTTTCATTAACAACACTGATCAAACTAGAATTCGCAATTTGCTTATCCAATACTTGCTTCGTATCTGATACATATTGCGTGTCATTGGTATGCAAGTAATTCATGACATTGTGTGTAAGAAAGAGCCCTTTATTCTGTTTGCTTTCAAAATAGAAAGCCGCATCCGTGTTAATCGTTTCATTTAGGAACATATCGAATTGATTGCCTTGCGCTGGTGCTTGAGTGCCATAAATAAATTTCTTACCGCATATTGCTTGGGCTTTTAAATGGGACGAAAACAGAAGTGCTCTGTCGCATAAAAAAAGGGCGTAGCTTGGGTCTTCGAACATGTTAGAATTAAAATAATATAAAATTTGGCGAAGAAATCCCCGCATTAATTCCGGGTCATATACTTCCACAGAGGGAATGGTGTTATATAAAGAAATGATCTTCATGCCCAAATCAAATGCCTTTTCGGGCACTTTCTCATGTCGAAAAGGCATATTTTGATATTCTGGAATTTGTAAATATGTTTTCGCCCAAAAGAAAAGTTTAAACCGCAACAATTGAGGGATATTAATCAATTGTAAAAAAGGCATATTATTGATTGTAAGAATTATTTTAGGATCATCTAATGCCTTTAATCGATTAAAGGCACTTAAGATTCCTTCCAAATATGATTCTAAACTAAAGTCATACTCATTTAGCGGATTATAGGTAAATAATGCATTTCCTTTGGTTTGATTAATTAATGCGTCAAATGAGATTTTATAGACCGTACATAGCTTTTTTACCTCATCAATCGTTAGGGCAGTCTCATTTCTTAATCTTCGATACGCCGCATCTTGACTCACGTTCAGCACTTCGCTCAGTGCAAAACCTATCGTTTCACCAGGGCTTAATTTCAGTTTTACTGCTTGTAATAATTCTTCCTGAATTTTAGGTGACATAAAAGTTAAACGTTAAAGAGTAAACCAAGACATTAGGAACAAATCTAATTATTTATTCCTCATTAATATAACTTCTATATACGCGCTGCGAAATTCCTGTCATGAGTTCATAAGGAATCGTTTCCATTAAGCTTGACAATGCCTCAATGCCTTGGTGCTGACCAATGATTTCAACCTCATCACCTGCTTGAACGGAGAGGTGACTTGCATCCACCATAATCATATCCATGCAAACATTTCCTACCGTTGGGCAAAATACGCCTTGAATAAAAACGCCCCCTTTCCCATTCTTTAAAATTCTTCTAAACCCATCGCCGTAGCCAAGCGGAATAATGGCAATAGTTATTTTTTGGGGAGCTACATAAGACCGATTGTAACCTATACTTTCGCCTTTCTCAACTGTTTTGAGTTGTGAAATCGTACTTTTCCAAGCAATGACAGGCCTTAAATTTTTAAGCCACATCTCATTCGAACTGATTCCGAATGCTCCGATGCCTATCCGAACCATGGTCATTTGGTCTGTAGAAAAATTAACGATTCCCTCCGAATTTAATATGTGGCGAAGGAATGGGGTCGGCACCATTTTTTGAATGTCGTTACAAATCTGGGTGAAGGTTTCAAGTTGACGTAAGGTGAATGAGGGATCTTTACGATTATCCGATTCAGCTAAATGAGAATAAACGCTTTTAATCAAAATTTCAGGTTGGGAACGAATTACATCGATCAATTTTCGGGTTTCAATTGATGAAAACCCAAGTCTATTCATACCGGTATCAAATTTCAAGTGTATAGGAAATCCCTCTTTATTTTGAGCAATAAGATGATGAAGTAAGGCTTCAAGTTGTTCGAATGAATAGATTGATGGCTCTAATTTATATTGTATGCAATCGTCGAATGCTTCTTCCTCTGCATTCATAACCAAAATTGGTAATAACACACCCGCTTTTCGTAGTTCAACACCTTCATCGGCATAGGCAACTCCAAGATAATCAATTCCTATTTTCTCAATAAATTGAGCTGTTTTAATGAGCCCGCTTCCATATGCTTGTGCTTTAACCATTACCAACATCTTCGTGTTTTTATCCACGAGCTCCTTGTATTGCAACAAATTGTGCCTTAACGCCGATAAATTTATTTCGATTTGCGTTTTATGCTTTTTTAGCTTTAGCTGCATCGCCCATTTTTGCATGTTGGCTTTTCGAGTTCCTTTTATCAAAACAACCGAGTTTTCGATAGTAAAAACGGGCTCCTCACTTAAATAAACCACTTCTATTTTATCTAATTGGAACGGTTGAGTTATAGCGTATATTTTTTCTAAAATACTGGGATTTTTATCATGCAGACCTATAATTAGTGCTCTGGGACGATTTTTAGCAATTGACACTTGAAATTCTAGGGAGTGCTTTAGGGCATCGAGGTCTAAATTGTACGTATCATTAATTATTGTGTTGTTATTAACCCCTTCATAGGTTTCTAAACGCATGGCTAAACGCGGCAATAATGGAATTGTATTCTTAATATTTTGTGCAGGTACCTTCAGGTATGTTGCAACGGCAATAGCGATTGCAGTAGCCGTTTTACTGGCGATATCACTAAATGGAAGCTCAAGCATTTCGTTCGTATATTCACTAAGTTCTATGGAATCCCCTTTAAGAAATGACCAGCCTCTATTCCTTAATCCAGGGCCTAAAAATATTTTTTTAGCGTGAGCAAACAACAGTGTTTTTTCCTTGCAAAGTTCCTCAGCGTCAGAAAAATTTTCGAGATGAGCTGTGCCAATTGCTGTTAAAATTCCAATATCAGGACGAATAAGTTTTTCTAGCCTCTCCATTTCTCCAGGAGCAGAAATGCCAACTTCAATTAGGGCAATATCACAATCATGGTTTAATTCCAATAAGGAAAGTGCCACACCCAATTGAGAATTATAGCTTTTTGGGCTTCTAATAACTCTAAATTTTGACGCTAGAAAGTAATATAGCCATTCTTTTGTGGTGGTCTTTCCTACACTGCCCGTTATTGCCACAATTGGATAATTAAATTGATCCCGGTGATGTTTTGCGATTGCTTGTAGCGCATAAAGCGTGTTCTTAACTAAAATATACGCGGCTTGTTTTAATAGTGTTTTTGGGAGCTTTGAAACAATAAAAACACGGACTCCTTTATCGTAGGCATCTTGAATAAAATCATGACCATCCTTAAATTCACCTTGTAAAGCATAAAAGACAGTGTGCTCTCCTGAAACGAGTTTTCTAGTATCAATTGAAAGCGCTTTTATGAGGTGCTTGGGGGGAATAAAACCAAGGCTTTCTCCCTTACTTAAATCAATAATTGTATGTAAATCAATAGCTAGATTCAAGTGCTTAAGGCATTATAACAAGAACGACATAAGGGCTGGTACTTTTCTACTGCTCCCACCAATACTTGGCCCGGTTCATTCGCTGTACGATGAGAGAATTGCGCTAAATTACCACAAGAAAGACAAATAGCATGGACTTTGGTCACATATTCAGCTATCGCAAGTAAATTAGGCATCGGGCCGAAAGGCTTACCGGTATAATCCATATCTAAACCCGCTATGATAACACGTGCGCCTTTTGATGCTAAGGTATGACAAACATCAATAATACCATCATCAAAAAACTGTGCCTCATCGATTGCCACTACTTTCTCATTGGCCCACAGCGCTAAAATTTCGGAGGACGCATTAATGAGATTGGCTTTAACAGCATTGCCTTGATGACTCACAACGTTATTCTCACTATAACGATTGTCAATCGCTGGCTTAAACAATAATAAACTTTGATTAGCAAACTGGGTTCTTTTTATGCGACGGATCAATTCCTCTGTTTTACCTGAAAACATAGAGCCACATATTACTTCAATCCAACCATGTTGTTTGCCTTCTACGGGAAATTGTTCTAAAAACATCTTATTTCTTGTTTTAAAGGATAATATTAAATAATTTTTGAATTTATCACAATGATAGCGATAGGTTTTTTACTTTTGACATCTAAGTACGCTAAATAGTTTTATTAAGAAGATGAATTGCTATTAACTTCTGTAAAATGTTGAAAAAAAATTAAAATGTCTCAAATGAAAACACTTATTGATTCCATTTCAAAAAACATTGCTGCCATAAAAGAGAGCAACATAACGATTGAAGAGTTGGATTTTCTAGTAGAGCAGACAAACTTATTACATGAGCGACTGGTGATTCTCCGATACAAAGTATATGAACAAAAAGAAAGCATTGATGCCCCATTAGAAACGGCGGTTGAAGAGACGGAAATCAAAGAAACAAGCATCCCGTTAGAAAGCGACAGTAAAGATAAATTACCTGAACAGAAACCCTTTGATTTTAGTCTTTTTGAGGAAGAAGAAGAAGCACTTTTGGAAAGCGAACCTGAAAAAACTATAGAAGAACATTACTCAGAAACAACAATTTTGGACGAGGAAAATGGCATTATTGAGGAAACAACCATAAAAGAACATTCAACAACAGTTGAGGAAGGCGACTCAATTATTATGATTAATAAAGAAGAGACAACTACAATCGCTTTTTCAAGTACAGAAGAACCACAATTAGGAAATGATATCGTTGCAAGTGATCACCCACTGATTGCTCAATTTCGTGCCTTAGAAAAAAATGCAAGAATAGAGCGGGCAATTGTTCCTATTGATAGTTTGATTGGTTCGTTTTCACTGACTGAAAAACTTCAATTTATCAACGGGCTTTTTGGTGGTTCCAGTGAAGCATTTGCCTCAGCTACTAAGCGGCTTAATGATCAGCCAAACATGGCCGCAGCTATTTTAGCATTAATAAATATAGCAGAAACAAATAGCTGGGACTTCGCAATATCAGCTGAAACTATCGATGAATTCATGGCTAAATTATGCCGTAGATATGCAGACAGCCCTTCTTTTTAGTCTTTTTCTAAGCTTCTCTTCTTGGGGGCAAGAGTTCAATTACCGTAATTATACCGATCAATTATGCTCACCGGGTTTTCAAGGAAGGGGGTATGTTCATGCTGGCGATTCAATTGCCGGAGAATTTATTGCGCAAAATTTTAAAGCCATTGGCTTATTGCCTATCACCGAAAACTACTTCCAACCATTCGAATTTCCTGTAAACACCTTTCCAGGCGAAATGCTTGTTTATACCGATCAAGATACCCTTAGGCCAGGGATTGATTTCTTGGTCGCGCCAACATCATCTGGTGTTCACGGTAAATTTTTATTAATTCAGTTTTCATGCTCTAAACTACTCTCTATCAAACAACAAGACATTCGCTTATCGGAAAATGAAGCCATGCTTATTGATCTTTCTGGCGTCTCATCGGATACATTGTCACTTGTTAAAAAGAAACTAAATGAACTCGCCCTATTTTTCCCAATCCTTGAACTAAGCGACAAAAAATTAACCTGGTCTGTGAGCCAAGATGTAAATAAGCATCCTTACCTAATTATTTCGAAAGAAGCGTTCAAAGAAGTGCCAACGGAGATTCACCTATACATTGACCAGAAACACCTTGAAAGTCATGTGGCCAAAAATGTAATCGGATTTTGCCCCGCAAAACGAAAAACCAAAAAGACCCTGCTAATATCAGCGCATTACGATCATTTAGGCAGAATGGGTAGTGAAACCTACTTTCCTGGGGCAAATGATAATGCAAGTGGAACTGCTATGTTATTGTATTTGGCAAAGCAACTCCTCGCAAAGCCTATAAAATTTAATGTGTTGTTTGTTGCTTTTGCAGGAGAAGAAATTGGTTTACTAGGATCAAAATACATGAGTTTGCATGCGCCTTTACCATTAGAAGATCTCCGTTTCATGCTCAACCTTGACATTATGGGTAGCGGCGAGGATGGCATTACCGTTGTTAATTCCACCTTATTTCCTAAAGAATTTGATCTGCTGAAGTCTATAAATGCAAAAAGAAAATTACTAAAAGAAATCAAGCCTCGAGGACCCGCGGCAAATTCAGACCATTACTATTTTACACAAGCAGGTGTACCGGCATTCTTCATTTACACAATGGGGCCAAACAAACATTATCATGATATTGAGGATCGATATGAAGCCTTAAGTTTTGCTGCTTTTGATGAATTAAATGAGGTATTACTTCGCTTCGTTAAATCAATCAAGTAAGCGATGATTTGAGCGTATGAATGATGCAAAAGACGTTCAAAACGTTTAGCGGTAAAAACATGCACAAGACATCAAAAACCACTGCTGTTTCGGAGTTAGAAAAGGCCATTGAGGCAGCAAAGACCATAAATAATAGCATTTGAATGGTGTACAAAGAAATGATTGATACTATTAACTCTTTAGGGTTTTTATAAATAGAAGGGAGCATAATGGCCCATCCTATGAGGAATAATCCCGTGAAAACCAATAAGGCTAAAATAAACCTATTGGACATAAAAAGTTCGAGATTTAGCAGCGTAAAAACAAGATAAAGTAAAGCAATAGCTATAAATGAAAAGCCGCTATTACGAATGTAGATATAAAATTGGCGTTTATTTTTCATTTCTTATAACGCCTTTTATTACGATATACAATGATAAAAGAACTCCTAAAAATAAGAGGCCAACCGTCCAATAGGAACTTTTTGAATTTAGGCGAGCATCTAAATAATCACCTAAAAAACCGAAGGCAAATATTATGGTCGCCATTTGAATTCCTAAAGAAGAAAAACGAATGAAGGAATTGTTTTTTGGTTTCAAGTGGTGGGCCGGATTCTAATCCTCTTCCTCTACATCTGATGTAAAGGTTGTTGTTGTCATTGGTGATTTCATCACGCATGACCCTTCAAAAAAAGCGCCTTCTTCAATGGTTAATTTAGTCGATTGAATATCACCTTTGATTCGTGCAGTTGAACGCATTGTCAATAAATTTTCAATCGTTAATTCGCCATGGATGGTACCATCGATTTCAGCATTAACACAAACAAGATTTCCTTTTATCTTACCTGAAGAACTAATTTGCACTTTTCCAGAGCAAGAAACATTGCCAATAATATCGCCTTCTATCAAAATATTTGAGTCAGAAACTATATCGCCTGTAAATTCAGTGCCAGATAGAATTTTATTAAATTCTGTTTGTTCGTTATTGGAAGTGTTCCCACCAAAAAATTCTTTTCTTTTCAACATAAATCAGTAATTAAGGTCGTAAAACTCTTTATACGATTCAAAGTTACTTGATTCTATTAACTTTTTCAAATTTTCTAGCGTAATAATCTGAATTCTATTATTTTGCCATTGGTCTAACTGCTCGTATCCGGCCTTGTAGGAAAAGATATAATCATTTGCGAGCTTAATAGATTCGAATTCCGAAATAAGGATAAAACCTGTTTCATTAAGCGTTAATTTACTCTGAACCTTCAATTTAAGACTTTTAAATTTCTTCGTATTAAAATCGGTAATGTCATTTCTAGCATCATTAACATCTTCCTCTTGATCCATTAGCACAATCAAAAATTGCGTAACAGAATCATTATAGGTATAGATCCCTTGCTTAGCAATGGGGAGCGCTTCATTTATCGAATATCCTTTGGTAATGATATCCAACATTTCTTTTGCTCTTAGTGCTTGTGGCGAGCCGGGTTTTTCATCGATAATATTTGTTAGCTTAGGTATTATGGCTGTTTTGTTTTCCGTTAATTGTCCCGCTGCGAGCGCATTTAACAAGAGATATTCTGCCCTCAAGGCATTCGTTCTGTCACCGCTTACAATTTGTTCAGTAGCATCAAAAACCACTTTATATTCCTTGGATTCGTATCGGGAAATAAGGGCTAAATATTCCTTTTGTGCAGCTATACGCCCTTCCTTTTGTTTTGTAAAAAAATCTGGATCTTTGAAATAATTAGCCATGTCAGAATTAGGGTAATATTTAATGATATAGTCTTTGTACTGATTCCCCAATCCTGAATTTTCATTTAATTTATACAATTGAAATGCAGCAGAAAGATCCGTTAAGCATATTCTATTCATCTCGAATATTTTTTCGAATTGTGCAATCGCCAATTTATCTTCGCTGAGTAACTCCTTATATAAAAGGCCCGAAGTATAAAGGGCTTCCATTTCTTTAATGATCGATTTTTCAAAAAGACTATCTGTTAGGGGAAGGCCTTTGCGCAAACTTTCTACGCTCAAAGTATCTACTGATTGATTGACTGCTACATCGACCTTGGCCGAGTCGATTGCTGGACCATCCTTGTCTACCTTATTATCGGAAAAAACGATTTTTTCAGAACGCCTCCAATCATCCTTGTTTTCACGAGTGCCCCAAAGCTTTCTGAATTCATTTGATCCTTCTTCTTTGAGTTTAGAATTATTAAAGTACCATTTATTCGAGCTCGTATTTTGATTCGTATTCGATTGTTGTTGTAGGGCTAGCAACTTTGCTGCTTGGGCCTCTTTTAAGCGCTGCTGTTCTTTTTTAATGTCTTTGATTAGCTCCTTAAGAAATTCCGTTTGTTCTTTTTCGGGCATTTTTGCGATACGCTGAACGCTATCCTCAAATTGAGCGCTCTCCAATGAATTGACCAAATCCAATAATTTCATCGCTTTTGATTTAACCACTTCTTCATTGGGATAAGCTTCCGGCATGAATCTAGCACACGAATCGTAATATTTTTGAGCGCTGATATAGGCTTTCTGATTAAACGAAAGATCTCCTAATTTTTCGTATGACAGGGCTTTTTGCCGCTTATTACTTGTTGAATAAAAAGCTGAACTTGTGTAGTACGCCTTACCTAAATCATCGTTTCCTCTATTGAGTTCAAGTGTCGCTTTGGCAAAATAAATTTGATCCTTATATGGCGCATTTTTGCCATCCCGAAGCATTTTATCAAGTCCCTTGCTCAGTTTATTATTATTTCCGAGCATCGCTCTATTGAGGCGAGCATTAAAGGAAACTTCATAAAGTGCTGCTGCGGATAAGGCTTTTGAATAATTATCCTGTGCAGATTCCACGCTTCCATTTTGCTGATAAATTTGTCCAAGAATGAAATAAAGTCGGGCTTTTTCTTGTTTGTTATTCACTGTCTTAACTGCATTGGAAAGCGAAAAAGCCGCCTCATCAAACTGCTTTCTTTTAATCGCTAAATCGGCCTGGGTTTTATAGATTTCAAACTGCAACGATTTTGTCATCTTTGGCTCTTGATTTTCCTCTGGATTTTTTTTCTTAAATACCTCAAAAATGCCTTTCAGGGTTTTCTTTTTTTGATTTAATGCCGTTTCCTGTAGCTCATCAAGCAATAGTTTAGCCTCCGAATATTTATTTTGTTCGATATAGATTCGAGCGATCCATAATTCAGAAATATACCTTGAGGGATCTTTCTTAAAAAATCGCTTAACGAAAAGAAAGTTTTTGAGTGCCTTATCATAATCTCGTCTATAAAACAATGCTTTTCCAACCGTAATCCAATTTTCATCAATCCATTTATTATGCTCTACTTCTTTCGCGCTCATGTCTTCCGCACTTGGCATAGAGTGGTTCAAAATTACTTTTGAACACTTAACAACCGCTGTATCAATAGACGGGAACATGCCTTTTACCTCTGTTTCATTTGGCAGTGGTGAAATCGGAAGAATAGAATAGAAATCATCTTTGCGACTATTATTATAGGTTAAAATGGCTTGGTTCAGTAATTCCTCAGCATTAAAATGGCCATTATATTTTGCGGTCATTCCGTGATAGAATCGATTAAGAAAAGTATTTTTTTCAGTAGAACAAGACACCAAGATTGTGACTAAAAAAAAGGTCAAATAAAGGTGAATTGGTCGCTTCATAAATAAATTCAAATGCGTTAACTAATTATATTGGTGTTTAGTATAGAAGACACTAAATTAAGCAATGTTTGTAAAGACTTGCTGAATATCATCATCATCTTCAATTTTATCCAACATTTTTTCTATGTCAACTAATTGCTCTTCCGAAAATTCGACAGGCGTGGTAGGAAAACGGCTCAAACTGGATTTCTGAATTTCTATTTGCAAATCTTCTAGTGCTTTAGACAAGGATCCAAAAGCGGAATAATCACCATATACAAAAATCTGCTTATCGTCGACCTCTATTTCTTCGCATCCTGCATCAATTAGATCTAATTCCAATAATTCTGGATCGATTTCGTCGGTCAGGTTAATTTCAAAAACACTTTTTCGTTCAAACATAAACTCAAGCGAGCCTGTAGGTACTATTCCCCCGTTGGCTTTATTGAAATATGATTTCACATTAGCCACTGTCCTTGTTGGATTATCGGTGGCACATTCAACAAATACAAGCACACCATGAGGGCCTTTCCCTTCATAATTTACTTCGGCAAAAGAAGCAATATCTTTTTGGATTGCTCTTTTAATAGCAGCATCGATATTGTCTTTAGGCATGTTTTCAGCCTTTGCATTTTGAATGGCTGTTCGCAGTTTCGCATTCGTAGATGGGTCCATTCCGCTTTCTTTTGCGGCCATAGTAATTGCCTTTCCTAATTTTGGAAAAATCTTGGACATTTTGTCCCATCGCTTTTCTTTTGCTGCTCGTCGATATTCAAACGCTCTTCCCATTCTAATTTTATTTTCTCAAAGGTAAAAAATTCATATTTGAAAGCCAAGTCTAAACCTAGCATATCTCAAGTATTTGATCAATATAATTCAAAATCGGCTCATTTCCGAAACCTGAAATACTTGAAGTAGTAAAAACGGGTGGCATTTCCTCCCAAGTTTTAAGCATTTCTTTTTTGAACTTCGAAGTGTTTCTCTGCAAAGCAGAACTCGATAATTTATCAATTTTAGTAAACACTAAAACAAACGGCAATTGCTTTTCGCCGCACCAATTTATAAATTCTAAATCAATTTTTTGGGGTTCAAGCCTTGAATCCAACAAAATGAATATATTCATTAAGCTTTTTCTATTTGTTAGGTAGTCTGCAATAAATTTTTCCCAGTTTGACCGAGCTGACTTTGAAACTTTGGCATAACCATAACCTGGCAAATCAACCAAATACCATTGTTCATTTATAACAAAATGATTTATTAACTGTGTCTTTCCTGGTGTTGAAGATGTTTTTGCTAGTTTTTTATTCCCTGTTAATAAATTAATTAGGGATGATTTTCCAACATTAGATCGTCCAATAAATGCAAATTCGGGCAGGCCATCTTCGGGGCATTTTTTGTGATCTGTATTCGAAACCACAAAAGAAACCGATTTTATTTTCATGCATCAAAGATAGTTTTATTTTTTTGTGTTACCTTGAACAAAAATAACCGTAGTTTGTTTAGATTTCAAATAACCATCAATGTCAGTATACAAAATTAAAGACCTTGAGGTGTTGTCAGGTATTAAAGCACACACCATACGAATTTGGGAGAAGCGGTATGGCATCTTAAATCCTGAACGGTCTGATTCAAAAATTAGAGCATACAACAACGATGAGTTAACACACTTAATGAATTTGAGTCTGCTTAACAAAAACGGGTACAAAATTTCACATCTTGCCATTTTAAGTTTTGACGAAATAAAAGAATTAGTTTGGAAAATTCGCCATGATCTTAAATTAGACAACAGTCAAGAAAAACTAATTTCTGCTTTAATAAGCCTTGACGAAGAGCTGTTTCGGGATACTCTCGGGCATCTTATCGACACAATCGGGTTAGAAAAAACCTTCAGTGAACACCTTATCCCATTTTTAGATAGGATTGGTGTTATGTGGTTGGTAGGGACAATTCATGCCGCACAGGAACATTTTATATCAAATTTGATTCGTCAAAAGATTATAGTAGAAATAAATAATCAAGAAATTCCCAAGGTCACAACAGATCCCATATTACTTTATTTACCAGAACACGAATGGCACGAAATAAGTTTATTGTTCTACCAATATCTTTTGCGAAGCAAGGGAATTCACACGGTTTATATTGGTCAAAGCTTACCTTATAGTTCATTGCAAACATGCTTAGAAATACTTAAGCCTAAAGCAATACTAACGTCATGGCTAACATGCGTAGAAGATTCATTTATGAAGAGCTATTTTAAACAATTATACAAAGATGTTGGCGGAATACCAATTATGGCCGGCGGGGCACAAGTTAACTTAAATTCGAAACTGATTAAAGAATATATTGTTGAAATTAAAAGTTCAAGCTCCTTATTAAGCCATTTTAACGTTTAATATCTCCTTGAAATTTAGCTTACGATATTGACGATTTTACCTTGAACAACGATTACTTTTTTCGGTGTTTTGCCTTCTAGGTATTTTTGAGTAAGTGGTAATGCGACAATAAAATCCACAATTTCTTTCTCGTTAAGACTTAAATCAAAGGTTTGTTTAAATCTCATTTTGCCATTAAATGAAATGGGGTAGTCGTAAGTAGACTCTTGAAGTATTGATTCATCAAAAAGCGGAAATGCCTGTAATGCGCAGGTGCCAGCAGGAAGCCCCATAGCGCTCCATAATTCTTCAGCAAGGTGAGGCGCATAAGGAGAAAGCAAGACTAGCAAAGGCTGTAAAATCTGCTTATGATTACATTTTAAATCTGTCAATTCATTTACCGCAATCATTAGGGTAGAGACCACCGTATTAAATGAAAAGCGATCGAGATCGTCTTGAACCCTACGAATTGTTTTATGCAAGATTTTAAGCATTTCTTTACTTGGCGCATCATCAACAACTCCCCAAACGGCATCTTTGCTTAAGAACAAACGACTTAATTTTTTAAGAAAGCCATGTACGCCCGTTATGCCTTTGGTGTCCCATGGTTTGCTTTGCTCAACGGGGCCCAAAAACATTTCATACATTCTAAGCGTATCTGCGCCAAATTTTTCAATAAGATCATCTGGTGTCTGAACATTAAACTTAGATTTTGACATTTTCTCTACTTCATAACCACAACTAAATGAGCCATCATCTTCGAGAATAAATGCTGCATCGGTGTATTCTGGAAGCCAGTTTTTAAAGGCCGACAAGTCTAATTTATCCGACGAAACCAAGTTAATGTCTACATGAATCGGGTCGGTTTCAAAATCACTCTTTTTACTCAGCGTAACAAAGGTGTTTTCACCTTTAATGCGATAAATCAAACTGCTTCGCCCAAGAATCATCCCTTGATTAATCAACTTTTTAAACGGCTCATCAAAGGGAATAAAACCCATGTCAAAAAGAAATTTTGTCCAAAACCTCGAGTAAAGAAGATGCCCAGTTGCGTGCTCATTACCACCAATGTATAAGTCGACATTTTTCCAATATGCCACCTTATCTTTCCCTACAAATTCCTCCTTATTAGTTGGGTCTAAATAACGTAAAAAATACCAAGAGCTACCTGCCCAACCTGGCATAGTATTGTATTCCATCCGATCGCCTTGAAAATGATTCCAATCTTCCTTTTTAGAGCGCGCCAAAGGAGGTTCTCCTGATTCTGTTGGCAAATAAGCA
>Ga0208858_1000184_pt1 | contig 13579 bp, 10 predicted proteins | sample LakMenEpi16Nov12_FD_150704 | JGI IMG/M metagenome (GOLD analysis project Ga0208858, IMG submission 150704) | Freshwater microbial communities from Lake Mendota, WI - 16NOV2012 deep hole epilimnion (SPAdes) | ecosystem: Environmental > Aquatic > Freshwater > Lake > Epilimnion/Euphotic zone ...
ATTTTTTAAAATGAAAGCTTGCATAAGTGAATGATTGTATTGAACTAAGACTTGGGTACCGTGAGGTAGTTCGATAGAAATCACCGAAAGGGTCAAGTCTTAGGATCGGAGAGAATGAACGCATGCCACTTTCGAGTTTTTTTGCTACTTTTTTTGCGGAAAAAAAAGTAGGGTAAGTAGTAAAGAAAAAAAAGAATTATATAGATAGTGTCCTAAACGATTTTGAATTATTAAAAACATACTATTTATCGGACACTAATGATGAAAAACATCCCTAAGCGTTTCTTGCAGTGGCCGTGTTTTATGATGCAGTATCAATCTTGCTTTCTCATTATTCATTTCAGGGTGACCTTCCGTAATGGCAACGATCGCTTCCTTTGTAAGCGAGGGCGCTTTCCTGGTTATTTTACCTGCCAGCCAAACAAAAGGAAGGCTAAGTGTTAAAATCCAATTGGGTAGAATCAGGATGGTTTTCTTTTGAGCGCGTACTATTCCAATTTCTTTTCCCAACTCTTTGAAGCTGTAGTATTTTCCAGACAACAAGTAAATTTCTTTATTTTTCCCTAGTTCAAGAGCCGCACAAATGGAAGTTGAAAGATCACGAACATCCACTAAATCATAGCCGCCGTTGGGAAGGAATAAGAATTTCTTTTTGTAGAATCCCCGAAGTGCGACTCCCATTTTGGAAGGTTTAAAATCATAAGGCCCTATGACACAACTGGGTCTAACTACCACCACTTCTACGCCATCCGTTTCAGCCCCCGAAAGCATGATTTGTTCGCCTTGGGCCTTAGAGTAATCGTAGGCAAAATCATTTTTCGTTTTGTAAGGTCGCGTTTCATCATATGGTGTATTGTGCGGCAAATCATAAACGGCATGTACGCTACTGACATGAATTATTTTTTTTATTCCAAGTTCCTTGGCTATAGAAAGAATGTTTTCAGGACCTTGGGTATTGGTCTTGTAGACTATTCCACTTGGATCACCATTGATACTTATAATGGCAGCGCAATTGATTACATAATCACATCCAGATAATAAGTTGCTGACCGCTGTTGGATCGAGAATATCGCCTTTAACTAATGTGAGTGGCAAATCTTGTAGGCTGGTAGCATCAGAATGATAAAAGGCTTTCACCGAATAGCCTAATTCAATCAGTTTTCTGCAAACTACATTCCCAATGTGGCCACTGGCTCCCGTTACAGCAACTGTTTTTTGCATATTGATTAAAAATGTGCGTTGATAAAAGTATTCTAATGCTCTGCAAAATCTTTTTCTATCCTTATCCTACTTATTATGGGGTGAAAGTTTATTTCATTATTCATTAAAATCAATAATGCAGATACTCTTTCCATGACCGACAACTAAAATTTTTGACTCTGATATCTTCTCAATATTATAAAAAGCAAATGGGGAGGTATCTATTTGATTTATTTCACTGGTCGTTTTATCAAGCATGATCAACTTACCATTTGCAGTAACCGAAATTATATTTCCAATGACGGTATTCATTCTCCACAAACATCCTGTTTTATTAAGGAGTAATTGTTTTTGATCTTTCGTTTGAATAATGCCAGTTTCTTTAAAGTGACTATTTCTTGTGCCGGAAAACCAAACATTATTATTTAAAAGAGCAATGTGATGAACCAACCCTTTTATTTTATTATTTTTAGTCCAATCTTTATTATTTTCAGTTTTAATAATTTTGGTATTTAGACCATTAAAAGTAGAAGCAAGGATATCGCCATTTTCTAATTCTAAAAGCGACCAAACAAATTTCCTATTGCTTTTCCAAACTGTTTTTATATCGTTTAACTCTAAATCTATGATTCCTATAAATCCAAAAGGAATCTTTTTTTCTCCTTTTGAAATGCCGCTTGTTCCCCCACAAACCATCAAGCTGCCATTTTGTAATGCTATAATATCATAAAAGCATCTATTTTTAAATTTAAGGAAAGTTTTTTTTATGAATTGTTGATTTATAATATCGTAACGGTAGATTACAGCATTATCAGTGACAATAAAAATATAATTCCCTTCAGTGACAATTTTTAAAATATTTAGTCCCTCATTTGGAAAGTTAAGTGAACTAATATTGCCTAAAGAATCAATTTTTTTAAGGATTCCGTTTTCTCCTCCTGCCCAAAATTCGTTTTTATTTATTTTTTCTATATCATAAAAACTACTATCTGATTCTATGGATTGAGAAACAATATTTATTTTTTGTGAAAAATCAATTGAATAGAAAAGTGAAAAACTTATAAATAGAATTAAATGTTTCATTGTTGAACAAGCTTATATTTTTCCATAGGAAGTTTTCTAAAACACTTATTTAAATCAATATCCTGACAAAAATTTAAGCTAAAATAAGCCTTTTCAGTAGTTCTAACAAATACCCTCTCTTGAAATTACTTTTTAAGCAAGTAAACTTAAGGTTTAAAAATAATACTTGTGTAGGTATAACTTGTTTGTGCGGCACCTGTAATTCCACTCACTGTAACGGTATATGATACATCAGCATTGCTATTGGTAACAATGCCCTGAGGTTCCCAAACGATGGTTTTATCACCATAACTACCACCTGCCGATATAATTGTTACGGGTATATTGCCACTATCCCCAGTCATTGTAACGGTAGCTGCAGAGAAATTAGCCCCCGCAATCCCAAAAGACCACCTAGGAAAGGTGAGTGTTTGAGGAATATATCCATTTGGCGGATAGGCAATGAATGCAGGTATTTTAGTATTGCCTCCAGCTACTCCAATAACTCCTAATGACATAGATGAATTTGTGCTGCCATAACTAAATTGAGTTTTGGCAGAGTGTAGTATCCATCTGCGGTGACCAACACTGGTATTACTTGCCCCAGGATCATTAATGAAAAGTGTAACGGCATTGGAAGCGTGCGCCCCCAAAGCAAGATTGCTTGTTGAAGCGCCTGTATATCCATTTTGCGTATAACAAGTCCAGGTATCTGGTGGGGTGTGATTCAAGGCGTTATTGGCTTTCATCATCAGTGCTGCATCTTGATACATTCCATATTTTGAAGGGTCAAGGGTTGTATTATCATTTAATCCAACCATCCGTCTAAAATAATTTATTCGTTTGATTACCTTATCATGTGTTGCTTGAGGAAGTGTTCCAGCATTGCAGGTCACTGTACTGCCTGTCCATCCAGGATCTGAAACCGCTGAACCCAAGTAATTGGTGTTATAATCCTCTAGGGCGATTTCTCTTGCAGTCGGCTCTGGTGTGGGATTTACCTTCTTCTTACAGCCTAAAATTGCCAATGCAGATAGAGCCAGTAAAATTATTTTTCCTTTCATATGCTTGTGTTTTAATACATCATGATGTACTGTTCAATTTATAGTTCAAATATAAGTAAATCAATCGTTAAATTTCTAATTCAAGATCATTACGCCTAAACCAACTTATTTAAAAATATATAGTGTTGGAGGTTTAATCTGAATAAATTATTAATTTTGTCCCGTCTCTAAGGGGTGCCTGTGACAAGGCTGAGATTATACCCATTGAACCTGATTTAGGATAATGCCTACGAAGGGAAGATGACTGTGCTAATTAGTAACCAGCTGGAATTAGCCCCTTGTTCTTGTGTAATTTGAAACAAATGAAAACAAGAATTTTTATCAGTATCAGTTTTTTAGTATCGACTTTTCTCTCTTTTGGACAAAATAATTTTACGGGTGTCGTATCCGATGAGGAAGGTAAACTGTTGGAAGGCGTAAAGGTATGTATACAAGGCACGACCTTCTTTACCCAAACCGATGCACAAGGGAATTTTAGCTTAGAATCGGTAATTGGTGGTCAAAACACACTTGTTTTTGAATGCCCAGGATACACTTCACGTACCGTCTTTTTTAATGCTGCAGATTTTAATGGAAAGTTAAAAATCATGCTCTATAAAAGTACCCAAACCTTGGAAGAGGTTCAAGTTACTTCTACCAGAGCGTCTGCCGCTTCTACCTCAGCGATTTTTGTTGAAGAGAAAACCTTAGAAAAAAAGGCTTTTGGACAAGATTTGCCTTTCTTGTTGGATGGCACGCCCTCTTTGGTAACTACCTCAGATGCAGGAAATGGAGTAGGGTATACAGGAATGAGAATTCGAGGAATAGATGCCTCTCGCATCAATGTCACCTTAAACGGGATTCCTATCAATGATCCTGAATCCCATGATGTTTATTGGGTCAACATGCCTGATTTGAGCAGCTCCATTGAAAACATTCAAATTCAACGCGGTATTGGTTCTTCTACCAATGGTGCCGCCGCTTTTGGCGCAGGATTAAACCTGAAGTCTAGCAATCTTTCCGAAACGCCCTACGCAACGATTGATAATAGTTATGGATCGTTTAATACGCTCAAAAATTCTATTAAAATTGGAACGGGACTTCTCAATCAAAAGTTTAATTTTGAAACGCGTCTCTCTCGTATTTCTTCCGATGGATTTCTAGATCGAGCTAAATCAAATTTAAATTCCATCTATTTTTCAGGCGCCTACCTCGGTAAAAATTTCCTTTTGAAAGCACTTGTCTTTAGTGGTCATGAGTTGACGTACCAGGCTTGGTATGGCACACCAGAAAGCCGTTTAACCGGCGATCTAGCGGAGATGAATGCGTATGCGGATCGCAATTTATTAAGCCCAGAGGAACGACAAAACTTAATATCCTCGGGAAGAACGTATAATTTTTACACCTACAAAAATCAAGTGGATAATTACAAGCAAGATAACTATCAATTGCATTATGCCTATTCCATAAAATCTAATTTACTTTTAAATATCTCCGGTCACTATACGTATGGAAGAGGATATTATGAGGAATACAAAAACAACCAAGCCTTAAGCGCGTATGGAATGTCTTCGGTGGTAGTAGGAAATGATACACTAACCACAAGTGATCTAATTCGCCAGCGCTGGTTGAACAATGATTTTGTTGGGTCTGTCTTTTCTCTTTCCTATTTTAAACAACGTTTAAATGTGGTGTGGGGTGGTTCGGTGAATACGTATTTGGGGCGTCATTATGGCGAAGTAATCTGGTCTCGTTTTGCATCCGATTCCGAATTAGGAGATCGCTATTACAATGAATCTGGTCAAAAATCGGAATGGTCTTCCTATGTAAAAGGATCGTATAAGCTGAAAGATTGGTCGTTCAACGGAGATATTCAGTTCAGACACTTAGACTATTCTTTTTTGGGCGTGGATCAAGTTTCAGGGGTCTTAAAAGATGTGCAACAACGCGTAAAATTTGATTTTTTAAACCCAAAAATATCCATTTCAAGACAGCTTTCTTACGCGCAATCCATTTTTGCTTCTTTTGGCATTTCTCATAGAGAACCCGTGCGGAAAGATTTTAGAGAAAGTACTCCTGAAAGTCGCCCAAAAGCGGAGGTTTTACGTGATGTTGAATTGGGATACACCTACAAAAAATCAAAGCTGCTATTGAATGTAAATGCTTATTTCATGGATTATACCAATCAACTTATTTTAACGGGTGAAATTAATGATGTGGGTTCTTATACCCGGACCAATGTTCCCTCAAGTTATCGATTGGGTCTCGAAATGAATACCGTTTTTGCGCCATTTTCTTTCTTAAAATTTAATGGAGCCTTGGCCCTGAGCCAAAATAAAATAAAAGAATTCAATGAGTTTTTGGATGTTTATTCCTCCACGGAACCCTATTATTCGCAACAAATTATCACGTATAAAGACGTGGATTTAGCCTTTTCTCCAAATGTAGTTGCCAGCCTTGGTGTGGTATGGGAGCCCTTTAAAAATATAAATGTGGAATGGATGAGTAAGTTTGTGTCGCAACAATTTTTGGATAATACCGCTGCGCTGGATAGAAGCATTAAGGCTTTTTCATACAGTAATCTAACGCTTAACTATGCGCTTAGACATGTTTTAGGAAAAGAAATTAATTTCGGTCTTCAAGTGAATAATATTTTCAATTATCTTTATGCCAATAACGGATATACTTTTTCATATCTTTATGATGGTCAAAAAACAACAGAGAATTTTTATTACCCTCAAGCGGGAAGAAATTTAATGTGTCGAGTGCTTTTTAAATTTTAATTAACGAATAACTGCTTCCTATGAAAACTCAACTACTTTTATTTTTTTGTTTTTCTTTTGTTTCTATCATGTTCTCACAAGAAGAACCCTTACCTCCTCCGATTGAAGTTGTAGCAGGTCCTTATGATATTGAACCAACTTTTCCGGGTGGACAAGAAGCGCTCATGCGTTTTATTCATACTAATATCACGTACCCTGAATCAGCCATTGAGTTGGGTATGGAAGGCAAGGTGTATGTTCGTTTTTATGTTGAAAAAGACGGAAAGGTTGCAAATGTGGAGTTACTTAAAGGCATCAATTGCCCAGCCATAGAACAAGAAGCGCTTCGGGTAGTATCAATTATGCCAAATTGGATTCCTGGATCAACAGATACTTCTTTGACAACACGGACTGTGATGAATATTCCAATTTCATTTGACCTTGAGGGTGAAGGTGAATTTGATGACTCCGACGAACCTAAATATGAGCCACATTGGGTCTCTTTTGATCTTGGTTTTGTGAGCATGTTCCGTTTAAATGAACAAACGAATTCACGTTTTGATACGGATTTTAGCACGAATGATTATTGGCAAATAGATCCGGTTAAATCCGTGGCCATCAATGTTAATTTTCTAGAATATAAGCTTCCCATTTTTAAACAATATTTAGGGTTGACCACCGGATTAGGCTATGGTTTGACAAGTCTTGCCTTACGAAATAATTACCTTATTCAGCATAGTAACGATACTGTTTTTTGTGTGTCAGACACCATCCAATCGTATAAAAATAATGCATTGGCAATGCATCGCTTGACTTTGCCATTATTACTGGAATTTACCACTAAGCCGGAAGCTAAAAAGAGTTTTTACCTCGCCGCAGGTGTTATTGGTGCATGGCGCTTTGCCTCTACTAGTACTCAAACGGGAGAATATGCGAATGGCGATAAGTTTAATAATACAACGTCTTCACGTTTTAATTTGCAGCATTTCTCCTTAGACGCAACTGTTAGAGCAGGTTTTGGTAAGTATTTAGGCGCTTTTGTAGAGTATAGTTTAACACCCTTATTCAAAAAAGGAAGTACCATTGCCATTTATCCTATTCGCTTTGGCCTAAGCATTAATGGTTCGTATTTCTCTAAGTAAAGGTTAATGTTGCTTTTTAAGCGCGCTGATTTTTTCTAAAACGTTCTCTACTTGACTTAACAAAGGAGAAACGGAATCGTTGATAATTTGGAAATTGGCCAAGCTACTTTTTTGTTCGTCGCTCCATTGTGATTGGATTCTTTTTAACACCAATTCTTCCGAGCAATTTTCTCTTTTCATCACGCGATCTATACGAATAGCTTCGGGCGCAATGACTAAAATAGTTGCATCGAAATTTGTGTGAGCTCCCGTTTCAAAAAGAATAGCCGCCTCGTTAAAAACGATTTCTTTCGATTGATTACTTGCCCATTGAGCGAAATCTGCCCTCACAATTGGATGCACTAAGGAATTCACCTTTTCACGTAGTTCGGGAGATTCAAAAATCAGCTCCGCTAATTTCTTTTTGTTTAATTCGCCTTTTTCGTAAATGGAAGCACCAAAAAGAAGTAGTAAACCTTCCTTGATCAGAGGATTACTTTCCAACAATAACTTAGCGTTTTCATCGGAATGATAGACCGGAAAACCCATCGATTTGATAATGCGCGAAACGTAAGACTTTCCCGAACCAATTCCTCCTGTAATGCCAATTTTCTTCATAGTCGTGCACGAATTTACGGAGTTTCGCGGATTACTTTTACCAAAGGTGTAACTTTGTGCCCATGAAAAAGGCAGAATGGTTCGCGGAATGGTTTGATACTTCCTATTATCATACACTCTATCAGCATAGAAATGACCTTGAAGCCAAGGAGTTTATCGAGCGATTAGTGGCACACCTTTCATTAAAACCAGGAACTAAGGTATTGGATTTAGCTTGCGGAAAAGGGCGTCATGCAGTGATGTTCCATAAATTGGGAATGGACGTATTGGGCGTTGATTTATCATCCAATAGCATTCAAATAGCAAAGGAAAATTCTTGTCAGGGTTTGGCTTTTGACGTGCACGACATGCGGGAAGTAATTCCCACTAAAAAGTTTGATTTAATAGCCAACTTATTCACCAGTTTTGGATATTTTGATACCCAATTGGACAATGAAAAAATGATCGCATCGATTGCTGCAATGCTCAATGAAAAAGGGGAGCTAATTATTGATTTCATGAATGCTATTAAAGTTATTGAGAACTTAGTGCCCTCTGAGGAAAAAATGATTGATGGGATTTTATTTTCTATTACCCGTCGTTATGATGGGCAACATATTTATAAGGACATTCGCTTTGAAGACAACGGAATTTCGCATCATTATACCGAACGGGTTCAGGCCTTAAAACAAGAAGACTTTCTCCGTTTTCTTGCGAAAGATTTTGAAATATTGTCTACCTTTGGCAACTTCCAACTTGACGCATTTGACCCTAAAAATTCAGATCGTTTAATACTATTGGCCCGTCGAAAATGATTAGTTTTTATTTCGTATTTTTTGGATTAGTACTTTCTGCTCTACTTGGTGGAGCCTTAGTGAGCTTGCTTAAATTTACAAATAAAAGCACTGTTATTAAATTTGCACTCGCTTTCAGCGGTGGATTTCTACTCGCTATTCTGTTTGAACATCTTTTACCAGAATTATATGAATCAGGGAAGGCTACAATCGGTATTTGGATTTTATCTGGTTTTCTAATTCAATTAATTCTTGAGTATTTCTCTGGAGGGATTGAGCATGGTCACGTACATGTTCACAAAGGCCAGGCGCTACCTTGGACCTTGTTCTTTTCCTTATCCATCCACTCAATTATTGAGGGAATTCCCTTGGGGAATCATTTTGCAGGATTAGAATCTTCACACGGCCATGTAAATTATGAATCATTATTTTGGGGGATTGTCTTTCATCAAATTCCTGTTGCCATCGCTCTAATGACGCTGTTGCTAAGCACGAGTATTTCTAATTTGAAAGCTTGGGTTATCTTACTGTTGTTTGCCATCATGACGCCAATAGGCTTAATGATAGGCTTATACATTACACCGGGCGATTTGGGTGTGAATTACCAGATGATTTTAGGTGTTGTTATCGGTATGTTTCTTCACATATCAACCACTATTATCTTCGAAACATCGGAGAATCACAAATTTAATTTTCTGAAATTAATTAGCATTATAGTAGGGGTGTCGCTTGCTTTATTGCTGTATTAATTAGCGCAATTCGAAAAGGTCATTAGTCCCCAACAAACGACTTTTTGAAAATCCTTCCGCATACTTTGCGCCGATTGGTCGTCCAAGTGTCATCATTCTTCCTTTTAAAAAGTCAAAAAAATCCTCACCTGATATGGGGGTTCCTAGTTCTGTTGAATTAGGGTCAAAAAATTGGGAGGAATAACACTTGATTGCCTCAATCTTTTGGTCATAAAATGGACTTACATCTAATACAATATCTGGTTCAATGTAATAATCTTGAATGTAATGAAGAAGTAAGCGAGGGCGATAATGCGCTTGTATTTCATTGTTATCCATTGTTTCTATTTTGCTTAAACCAGCAAGAAAGCAGGCGTCAGCAACTAGTTTTGCCGCTTTTCCATGGTCCGGGTGTCGGTCTTCCAATGAATTAGCCAACACGATTTCCGGTCTAAACCGACGAATTTCAGTGATTATTTTTAGCATGCTAGCTTCGTCATTCGCAAAAAAGCCATCTTTTAATTCTAAATTCTTTCTTACCGACAAGCCAAGTGAAATAGAAGCATTCGCTGCTTCCTCCCGTCTTTTTTCGCTGCTTCCTCGTGTCCCTAATTCCCCTTGTGTTAAATCAACTATGCCGATTTTCTTTCCCATTTGCTGGTACTTGATCAGTGTCCCACCGCATGAAATTTCAACGTCATCAGGGTGGGCAGCAAATGCAAGGATATCTAAGTTCATATCTTCTCGGTGCTATAACTTTCTACGCTTGGACAAGAACAAATTAAATTCCGGTCACCATAAGCATTGTCAACTCGTCGCACTGGGGCCCAATATTTCCACTCTTTCAAGTAGGGAAGAGGATAAGCTGCCTCCTGTGGGGTGTATGGGAATTCCCAATTTTTGTTGATAATACAGTCCGCTGTGTGTGGTGCATTTTTTAATAGGTTATTCGATTTATCAGCATAACCGTTTTCGATGTCTTTTATCTCTGCTCTAATTTTTATCATCGCATCGATAAAGCGATCTAGCTCGTCTTTGTCTTCCGACTCCGTGGGTTCAATCATTAATGTGCCTGCCACAGGAAAAGAAACGGTTGGCGCGTGAAAGTTAAAATCTATTAATCGTTTCGCGATATCAGCGACCTCTACTTCGGCAGTTTGCTTGAAGTCGCGGCAATCTAAAATCATCTCGTGAGCAACTTGGCCATTTTTTCCTGTATATAATATTTCGTAATGTCCTTTGAGTTTCGCCGCAATGTAATTAGCATTTAAAATCGCAATCTCTGTCGATTCTCTTAATCCTTTTGCGCCTAACATTTTAATGTATCCGTAAGAAATTAATAGGATAAGTGCGCTGCCGAAAGGGGCTGCTGAAATCGCTTTTATGGGATTCTTTCCTCCCATTTTTACAATTGGATTTCCGGGTAGAAAAGGAGCAAGGTGAGCCGCTACTCCAATTGGGCCCATTCCAGGACCTCCACCACCATGAGGTATAGCAAAGGTTTTGTGTAAGTTTAAGTGACAAACATCAGCGCCAATGTTACCAGGATTAGTAAGGCCAACTTGTGCATTCATATTTGCGCCATCCATGTAAACTTGACCGCCATTATCATGGATAATACTCGTGATTTGCTGAATTCCCTCTTCAAATACACCATGGGTAGATGGGTAGGTAACCATTAATCCGGCTAGTTCATTTTTATTTTCAAGTGCTACTTTTTCTAGTTCTTCAATATCAATGTTTCCATTTATGTCGCAGCTTGTTACAATCACTTCGAAGCCTGCCATGACAGCAGAAGCTGGATTGGTACCATGGGCTGAGGAAGGAATAATAATTTTTTTGCGCTCAAAATCTCCATTCGCCTCGTGAAAGGCTTTAATAACCATTAATCCAGCATATTCTCCCTGCGCCCCTGAATTAGGTTGTAAGGAAACAGCAGCAAATCCAGTACATGCACACAAGTCTTTTTCTAATTGATCAAGCATTTCATAGTATCCACTTGCTTGTTCTTTTGGAGCAAAGGGATGCATATTGCAAAATTGTGAGTTGGTAATTGGGATTAATTCAGAGGCAGCGTTCAGCTTCATAGTACAAGATCCTAGGGCAATCATACTATGAACCAATGATAAATCTTTGTTCTCTAATCGTTTTAGGTAACGCATCATTTTTGACTCTGAATGGTATTGATTGAAAACAGGGTGGCTTAAAATAGCGCTTTTTCGCTCAACTGAACTAGGAATACTTTGGCTATTAGCATCTGAATCGGGCAGTGGAACACCTTTCAAATCAGCAAAAACAGCTAAAATAGCATGCACATCAGCGATGGAATGTGGTTCTCCAAAACTAATGCAAACCTTGTCTTTATTAAAGAAGTTAAAATTTAAGCCTTTTTGTTCTGCTAATCCGCTTAAGGTGCTTGCTTCTACACCATGAACGCATACAGTGTCAAAAAAATGAGCTGCACCTACCGAAAACCCAAGCTTTTTAAGCCCATCATAGGTCAATTTAGCAAGATGATTAACGCCATGTGCGATTTCTTTTATGCCATTCGGCCCGTGATATACAGCATACATACTAGCCATTACTGCGAGCAGAGCCTGTGCAGTGCAAATGTTGGAAGTAGCTTTGTCTCGTTTTATGTGTTGTTCCCTTGTTTGTAATGCCATTCGCAAGGCTAAATTATCATCAGAATCTTTTGAAACACCAATAATTCTTCCTGGCATATTTCGTTTGTATAGATCTTTTGATGCAAAGAAAGCAGCATGCGGCCCTCCAAATCCCATCGGTACACCAAAGCGCTGCGAGGAACCCAAGACAACATCAGCTCCCATTTCACCTGGTGATTTTAATAAGGAAAGTGCCAATAAGTCCGATGCTACCGCTACTTGTATGCCTTTCGATTGCCATAGTGAAATTAAGGGCTCAATGTTGCGTATTTCGCCTAATGCCGTTGGATATTGAATAAGTGCTCCAAAACAATTTTCATCGCCTTGGTATGAAGTTTCATCTCCAACAAGAAGTTCAATTCCTAGATTAAGAGCTCGCCCATGAACAACCTCGAGCGTTTGTGGGAAACATTCTTGGGATATAAAAAATACATTTTTGCCTTCTTTTACATCGCTTCTAGATCGGTTGTTGTAAAACATAATCATGGCTTCCGCCGCTGCTGTACCTTCATCAAGTAATGAGGCGTTGGCGATTTCCATTCCACTTAAATCCAATACCATTGTTTGGAAATTTAGAAGCGCTTCCAAACGACCTTGAGCAATCTCTGCTTGATAAGGTGTGTAGGCAGTGTACCATCCTGGATTTTCGAGCACATTTCTTAAAATAACCGAAGGAACAATGGTTTCATAATAACCAAGCCCAATGAAAGATTTTAACACTTTATTTTTATTCCCTAGCGCTGTGATGTGCTGTAAATACTGAGCTTCCGTTAGTGCATCAGCCACATCCAATTCTCCATTCAACCGAATGTTTTGTGGAATTGTTTTATCAATTAAGGTCGATATGGAATCAAGACCAATAGTTTGAAGCATTGCCTTTTTTTCGCTTTCGCTAGGACCAATGTGACGGTTTGAAAATGAGTTTATCATGAAAAAATTAATTTTTTAGGAAACAAATATACGTTCTATAAATGAATGAACAATTGATTAACAAGTCGCTTTGAAAAGTGTTTTTAACAAGTTAAAATTGATTACTATTTTTTAAAAATAATCAATAATTTTTAATCAACATAACTTAATTTAAGCATGTTTGAGCCCCCTAAATCTTCTATTGGAATGGAGGCGATATTAATTACTAAATCACCTTGTTTCAGATAGCCCTCGTTTTTCATTAAGTATTTTATATCGGCAATGGTATGGTCGGTTGAGATGTGCTTGTTGTAATAAAAAGCCCTAACTCCCCACAATAAATTCAATTGTGTTAGTATACTGCGATTGCTTGTGAAAATAAAAATCTCCGCATTTGGTCGCTGCGACGCAATTTTATACGCCGTATAACCAGAAAAAGACATGGTAATAATTGCTTTTGCCTCAACGCGCTGACTTAAACGACAAGCATTAAAACAAATCGAATCGGAAATAAATCGTTCCAAACCGCGCTCGGGAAGTTCCTCTTTGTTGTAAATGCCATCATGGGTTTCCATCTCTTTGATAATATTTGACATGGTGCGAATAACTTCAATAGGATACTTTCCTACAGACGTTTCCCCGGATAGCATTACGGCATCGGTACCATCTAATACGGCATTTGCAACATCGTTTACTT
>Ga0208858_1000185_pt1 | contig 13505 bp, 10 predicted proteins | sample LakMenEpi16Nov12_FD_150704 | JGI IMG/M metagenome (GOLD analysis project Ga0208858, IMG submission 150704) | Freshwater microbial communities from Lake Mendota, WI - 16NOV2012 deep hole epilimnion (SPAdes) | ecosystem: Environmental > Aquatic > Freshwater > Lake > Epilimnion/Euphotic zone ...
TAGTTCTCCAAATGCTTCGCCCGTACAGTTGTCAGTTGTCAGTAGGGGCGAAGCATTTGGAAGATAAATTATCGGTCATTGCCAAAAATAGTTCTCCAAATGCTTCGCCCGTACAGTTGTCAGTTGTTAGTTGTCAGAACAATGTTCCAAATCTCATCAGCTAGTTTCTTAAGCTAATTGGTAAACTTGCAAATTCTCGAAGTCAGATTTCGCCATTTATTCAACTGACCACTGACCACTGACCACTGACCACTGACAATTGACTAACTTAATAATGCCCGTTTATAAGCTTCATCTAAAACTTCTGAAAGCGTTGGATGAGCGTGAACCAGGTAAGCAAGAGCTTGGATAGATTGACGATTAGCAATAGCGGCTGCGGCTTCGTGAATTAAATCCGAGGCGTGGGGACCAAAGATATGTACACCTAAGACCTCGCCAGTATCTTTGCGATAAATTACCTTCGTCATTCCATCAGTATCATTTTCCGCCAAAGCCTTGGAATTACCTTTAAAGTAACTCTTACTGGTGGCGACTTCAAAACCTTGAGTTAATCCTAAAGCATGGGCGGCGGTTTCTGTTAAGCCCACATAACTAACTTCTGGATGGGTAAAAGCAGCCGCAGGAATGCTGCGATAGTCAACTGTTTTCTGACGACCCAAGATATTTTCTACAGCAATGATCCCTTGGGCAGATGCAGCATGAGCTAACATCATTTTGCCGGTAGCATCACCAATAGCCCAGAGATGGGGGACAACTTCCCCGTTGGCCAATACCGCCATATTATCATTGACAGGAATAAAATTGCGGCGGTCAAGTTCAACGCCAACGGATTCTAAGCCAAGATTTTGAGTAGCGGGAACCCGACCGGTAGCGACTAAACAAGCGTCAACTTCGAGAACTTCTAAATCTTCTTTAGTTTCAAAGTCAGCTAACTCAATGACTACTGGTGAACCAGGAATGACTTTTTTAGCGTAAATACCGACTTTGGTTTCAATATCGCGGGGATTAATTAAAACCCGTTCTGCCAGTTTAGCAATGTCCCGATCAAATCCTGGCATTAACTCACTCAGGGCTTCAATTAAGGTAATTTCACAACCTAAAGCCGAGTAAACATCAGAAAATTCTAAGCCGATATAACCGCTACCAATAATCGCCACCCACTTGGGTAGAGTTTCTAATTTAACGCCTTGGTCACTGGTAAATACAGTTTTGCCGTCTACTTCAATTCCAGGGGGAACGAAGGGGACAGAACCAGGGGAAAGGATGATATTTTCGGCGGTGATGGTTTTCTCACCTTTATCTGTGACGATGGTAACTTTTTGTGTCCCAGATACCTTGCCCCAACCTCGGATAATCTCAACTCCTAAGCGTTTGAGACTGTTGGTTAAGTCCCCTTGAATTTTGGAGACGAGATTGTTAGCATGATCAGCGATCGCTTGCCGTTCAAACTCGACATTGCCAATCTGTATTCCCAAAGACTTGAGATGATGGGCATTACGTAATTCCCTCACCTTTCCTGAAGCCGCGAGTAATGCCTTAGAAGGAATACAACCCCTGTTTACACAAGTTCCTCCCATATCTCCAGCTTCAATAATTGCTGTTTTCTGACCGCAACTGATAGCGTGTAAAGCAGCACCATGACCACCCACACCAGCGCCGATAATCACTAAATCGTAATCAAATCCAGGACTCACTTTTATTTCCCCGTTGTCTTCGCCTATTATCAACTTAACTTTTTTATGTAACTTTCTCAAATTAACAAAAAATAACGGAGAAGCTCTTGTGTATCCCCGTTATTTTCTGTTAATGTGTGATTGGGCTTGAGATTAGTTGACCGCTGTTCTCAATTCTTTTAGCACATTACCAATTTCCACAAAATCTTGGCTTTGTGAAAGCGCTTGCAAAGTCACCGGACTACTTTGTTGGATAATTTGGTTGTAAGTATTAATAGCATTATTTAACTGGTTAATATCTACATCTGCATTTTCTTGATTGGGTACAATCCTACTGAGGATTACTCTCAAATTATTTCCTAAGTCTGTATTAACACCTGCATTACTTAATAAATCTGTCAAGTTATCAGATGCAGTCTGTCCAATTGATCCGCCTTGCAAGAGGGCTACTAAAACTCCGGGATTGTTGCTATTTAATAGGTTAAAAGCAGCCTCATTTAGTTTTCTCTGAACGCTTCTTATTCTAATCCTAATTGTCTTTCCGGCTGCTGTGCGGATGATGTAAATAGAAGATGCTCTAGGTATAAGAGTTTCTCCAGAACCTGAAGGATTCTGATCATTTCCTTGATTATTATTGCCACCATTGTCGGCATTGTTAGCTGTCTCTTCACCAGCACCACTCTGACCACCGGCGTTCCCGACACTAGGACTGGTATTCTCCTCGGGATTACCATTGTTAGCTGTCTCGTTGCCAGCGCCACTCTGACCACCGGCGTTCCCGACACTAGGACTGGGATTGGAAACAGTATTACCACTTGTGCTATTGCTTCCACCGCCACTCATACTCCCGGCAGTCCCCACACTAGGACTCGTATTCATTGCTCCAGTGTTGCCACCGCCACTCATACTCCCGGCAGTCCCTACACTAGGGGAAGTTTGGGCTGGGCTAGGGGTCTGCCAATTGAGTGCCAGTAGGGGAGTGAGACTGAGGGCAAGAATAAAAGTTCTGATTTTTAACATGGTGATTTTCTCAAAATTGAAGTGTTTATTTAGGTAAGAAATTGAATCCATAGCCTACACTTAGAACAAAGACTGTGCCGCCTTGGCTAGTATCAGTAAGATCCGCGCCGACGGCATTAATGGTCAAGGGAATAGTAGATACAGGTACGAAAGAAGCCCCAACATTTAAACCAACTCCACTCCAGCCCATACCCACACCTATTTGGGGATGAATTTGTACCCCAACTCCAGCAAATACACCTGTACTTGCATCACCTGTGCGGAAATCGCCACCACCGGCTCCTACGGAAAAGGAGATAGGCATTTTATTAACAGTATCCTTAGGCTTTAATAGGGAGTAACTTGTGACCACACCATAGACACCGGAAGGTCTCACGGTTTCTCCACCACCAACGTGCTGTGCAAAAGTTCTCCAGCCAGCAGCCGCGGCTATTTGAGTGTTGTTTTTAGCATAGATAATGCGGTTGGCTTTGAGGTCAAAAGTTCCATTTGCACCAAAATTCTTGATACTGCCAATATTATAGCCAAGTTCTAGACCGATTAGTTTCCGGGCATCTCCTAACCCAAAACCCATACTGATACTCCCGTCTGGTTGAGTTCTAGCTTTACCAGCGGTTGCTGCGGATGCCCCTATGAAAACGTCACCCCAGGTAGCTCCAAAGGCGCTTGGCGTAGCAAAGGTAAGTGAAGGAGAGTAAGTTCGCTTGGCTGGAATTACTTTGACAAGGGGATCAATTAATAAATCCTGGCGTAATTTATCAGCATCAATTTGACTGTTATTGACAGGGACTGGAGTCTCTGTTTGAGCAATTATCCCTGCTTCTTTTTGCTCAACAAGAGATTCAATCTTCCGCCCTGACTCTACGTTTTTCGCTAAGACCTCTTGCAGATCCGGTACGTTATTCTTTAAGGCAGCTTGATTAGTTATTAATTCCTTACTGCTATGGGTTTTAGACGCTATCTCATCTGTTGCATAAGCAGGGGTAACTGAAAGAGTGGTGGTAGCCCATATATAGCCTAACAAAGTTGTACATATAAACTTTAGCCAATTTGGGCGTAATAACATACATGAAAGTTTTACTTTTCTCAAAATTTACTCCTCACAACGGTTATATGCACCCGAATGTATATTAGAGTAATTCCCAAAAAAGAGTCATGTACAGGATGAATTGTGCGATTTTTGTGAATTTGTCGTGAATTTATCAGGAGAATTATGAACTTATAAGGAGAATGCCAAAAACCCTTCCAGGTTAATTGAATTGACAACTCCTTACAGCAGTTCTTTCTTTAATTTATAATTGCTTAATTTTTAATTTGGATATTCATAAAACACCATTTGGGGAACTAATAAATCATTGGTTAATTTCCCAATTCCTAAAAAATTGGTTTGGGTTTCATAAACTCGCACAAAGTCGGGAATATCAAGATTGAGGGAAATTTTTTGACCTTGACACCATCTTTTGGCTGATTCTGCTGGTAAATTTAGGGATTTTAGGTGTTGTAATGGTGCGTCTGGGGATATGGGTTGAAATGTGCCGTTTTCGATTCTGGTGGCTAAATCTGTGAAGCTGAGACTGGTTTGAAGCTGAAAACTGCTGCTTTCTGTGCGGATTAGGGCAGATAGAGTGCCACCTGTGTTTAATATTGTACCTAAATCACGGGCGATCGCACGAATATATGTTCCCGAACCACAGGATATGGCTAGATCTAATTCTGGAAAATCTCCATCTCGCCAATCTAACACCTGAATTTGGGAAATTTCGACTGTTCGCACGGGAACTTCAACTTTTTCCCCTTTCCGCGCTAAATCATATAAGCGTTGGCCATCAACTTGAATGGCGCTGTAGCTGGGGGGGATTTGCTCAATTTTACCGATAAACTGGGAAAGGACGGTTTTGATCTTCTCCAAATCCAATCCTGGACAGGGTACAGAGGTAATAATTTCCCCTTCTAAATCATCTGTAGTAGTTTGTATCCCCAGCCGAACAGTGGCTTGATAAGCCTTTTCTCCTGGTAAATATTGTAATAATCTGGTGGCTTTACCCAAGGCTATTGGTAATACTCCGGTAGCTTTGGGGTCTAAAGTTCCTGCGTGTCCGACTCGTTTCATGTTCAGTAGTTTGCGGACTTTGGCTACGCAGTCATGAGAAGTCCAGTCAAATGGTTTGTTTAAATTGAGAAAGCCTTGCACAATTTTAGATTTTAGAGTTGAGATCTTTGTATTTTCACACAAATAGGAAATAGGAGATCCCAGACTTCCTGAAGAAGTCGGGAATTTAAATCAAATGCAATAGGGAAATACCGATACCCAGCAGCCAAAATCCAAAATGGACGATGGTATGAGAAAGTCTTTTTTTAACGGGGTTGGTTTCTGGAAAATGCTCACCTAAAGTTGGTGCTATTTTGAGATGATCAAGAGACTGGACAAGATTTAAACCGAGAGACTGACTAGAAATACTTTCAGCATAGGCGGCGTTAAGATAGGGAAGATATTCTAGTTTTTCGGCTATATAGGTTTGGAAGAAAGGTAAACTCAAAGCATTGATGTAATCATGAGCTTGAGAAGCATCACCGATCATATCTGTTGGTAATGCCATTTGTGTACTGTCAGGATTGCTATTCCCAATGGTGGAAAAATGCGTACCACCAAGTAGCATGACTAAATATTTCTGGGGATGAGTAATCCAAGAAAAAGGGACAATTTGCTCATATAATGCGGGAGCAACGGTATCTTCACTGCTACCAATGATCATGATTGGGGTGTGAATTTGGCTTAAACCGGCTTGTCCAAAAATAGAACTGGTGATGGGATTAACAGCGATCGCTGCTTTGATTCTGGTATCTTGTAAATTGTACTCTTGTCCTGACTGGTTGGGCAATTCTAAAGCTTGACATTGCAACAGTAAAGACATATTCCAAGTATTTCGCAATTTGTCGTGATCACAGTCTGCTTGTAGTTGTTGAAAGTTAATTTTTGCCCCTGCTAAAGCTAGGGCAGTATAACCTCCTAATGACTGTCCAAATATGCCTACTTGTTGTAAGTTGAATCGGTGCTGAAATTGTGAATCTGACTCTAATTGATCTAAAATATATTTGATATCTAAAGGTCTATCTTTAAATTCATTGGGGTGCGTGACTTGATTGCTATTACCCTTAATTAAAGATTGTAATTGTTGAGTATTACTACCAGGATGATTGGGAATAACTACAGCAAAACCATTTGTAACTAAATGATTTGCTAAATAACGAAAATTACTACTATCCAAACCTAAACCATGAGAAATAACAACTACAGGGGCAGGATTTTGGGTATTAGGAATATATATATCTGTGGATAAATGTCTATTTCTTGAGGAGTCAAAAAACTTGATTGTTTGTTTTCTTGCTAAAAGATTGGGTTGATTTGGCAATTTTGGGAATGGAAACAAATTAGCTTGGGAGATTTTAGCAGCTTCTAATTTTGATGTTTGGATTAATGCGGAAATAGTTTTTTCAGTTTCGCTGATCATTTTCTCCAATTCATCAGCAATTTTCATGCTGGAAACCATATCAATTTTAATATTATTTTGAGGATATTTACGTAATAAATTTAATAAATTCAATCCTTCCGGTTCAGCCGCAGCGGCAATTAAGGCTGTGCGTAATGACTGAGATCCAAATTTTGGATAATGGGATTTATTTTTAATTAATTCTGCTAATCTTTGTAAGATAAATTTCCCTTGTTGGGTGTCAAGAAATTGGGCAGCTACAGCCGGACTAATTTTCAGCGGCTGCATTAAAATTCTCCTTAATTCTTGCAGTTTATTTGTGGGAATATATTGATAATATCCTGCTAAATCCGGATTGATTATTCCATATTTAGCATAGCTTTCTAAGGCACTAATGGGGATAGAAATTTCTAGTGCTGAATAAGAAGCATGAATTTGTTCTGCTGCCATAACAGAGTCACTTATCCCAAATGTTGGCAGCAATATGGATAAAATCAGTGATAGGAAATTCCTTTTCAGGGTGCTGCCCCAATTACCAAACATATTCATCGCTTAACTTTTGTGGTGATGTTGTTGAGCGAGGCTCAAATTTTGGTAGTTATTTAAACACCCTGTTAACAAATTTAAAATAATGCCTATGACAAGCTACGCAAACAAATTTAAGACTGGTTTAAATGAGGTTGCTGCTAATTAATTACTAGGACTTCTTGTAAGATCATAATAAATACAGAAATTATCTACATCAGTATTTATTATGTGTTCTTCCTGATTAATAAAATCTAAATAATGCTAATTAATCCTATTAATTAGATTTGGTTAATGCGATAGATGTCAAACTCATAACGATTTAAAATGCACTAATGATTAAATATCACTAATCCGAATCTTGAAATATCATTGATAATGACTAAATTAGACAAATCATTTTGACATCATAGTCAAGTACCAGTAATACTTAATTACTTCTGGCTGTTGGCTACGAGTCCGGGTAATATTAATTTTAGATACCTCAGCAATTAAAAATCAAAACTTGAAAATGAATAAAGATATCTGTGGTAAGGCTTCTAGCAATTTTGATTATGCAAATTGTCTGCATGGCAATTTTAATTTACATAATTTCATGTAAATCTTCTTACTGTTGACTAACCGCAATATTAAAAACGCCAATTTGGGTTATCATGTACCTAACTGATTACCCAAAAAGATAAATATAAAGTAGACTAGACACAAAAATGCTACTTAGTCCCAAAAGGTAAACTGAGTATCAAGGTGCATAAATTTACAATCTGGGTCCAGGGTGACAAGGAGTAGCTATGTCAGAAACGAGTGACAAACTCATACCTATATCACAAAGGCAACCTGTACAGCGTCGCCGGCGTAAACGTCCAGTCTCCAAGACAGGACAGAAAAAAGTTATTGAACAACAGCCAGTTTCTAGCCCAAGAGAAACTGCAAAATTAATTCGTTTAAATAATCATATCAGTTCTGCGCCTATCCCGTCTGGGGGGCGAAGACCAGCATCACGGAAGATGATGCCCCCAGGTGTTGAACCCGTCCCTACGGTCAAGAAGAATACTCAAATTTCGCCACCGGGGAATGTGAGATTAAAGACGGTACCCATGGAAAAGCCGAAAATAGCCAGAAAAGGATCACGCAAGACCAGGTTAAAACCCATGGCTAGAACCATGTTATATGCCTTGCGGTTGTTGATTGTCGGGGTGGGTGTCGGTGCGATTGTGGGTACGTTTTTGTCATTCCTAGACCCTGCTAATCGCATTAATTCAGTTATGTCGGTAGCTCAAACTACAACTTCTCAAAAATCACCTCAAAGTTCTAATACAAGCTTATATCTGGCTCAGGAAATTACTCCTTTAAAAAATTCTTTGCAAACTCTCACCACCGCTAATTCTGATTTGATACCAGGGGTGTTTTTATTAGATTTAGATAATGGTGGTTATATAGATATTAATAGTAATATAAGTTTTGCTGCGGCCAGCACGATTAAAATCCCGATTTTGATTGCTTTTTTCCAGGATGTGGATGGGGGTAAAATCCGCCTGGATGAAATGTTGACTTTGCAAAAGGAGATGATTGTCGGGGGTTCAGGAAATATGCAATATCAACCCACAGGCAGCAAATACACGGCTCTTGATGTAGCTACGAAGATGATTACAATTAGCGACAATACAGCCACGAATATGCTGGTCGCTAAATTGGGTGGACAAGAGGCGTTAAATGGGCGTTTTCGCAGTTGGGGACTGATAACGACGATGATTCGTAATCCTCTCCCGGATTTAGAAGGGACTAATACTACTAGTCCGCGAGAATTGGGGAATTTGATCTCGATGGTGAATCAAGGTAATATGGTGAGTATGCGATCGCGTGATTTAATTCTTAATATCATGAGTCGCACTGAACGAGATAATCTTTTACCTGCTGGCTTAGGAAAAGGCGCAAATGCTTATCATAAAACAGGTGATATTGGTACTATGTTGGCAGATGCGGGGTTGATTGATGTCCCGACAGGTAAGCGTTATATTGCCGCTATCATGGTAAAACGTCCCAATAATGATCCTCGCGCTGCGAAATTAATTAGTTCTATTTCTAGCGCTGCTTATCAACATTTTAGCCAAGCTACAGTCACACCCAGCAATCCAACAAATAATCAACCAGTTACTCAACCAATAACTCAACCAATAACTCCACCTATTTCTAATTATCAACCACCTGTTCCTCCTTTGATTCAGCAACCAATTCAACCACCACTGATGAATCCTACTATGCCTAATGGGATGGTTAATAATATGCCTGTAGGCAGTTATCCACCGCCTGTGATGACTCCACAATTGACTCCGCAATATTATCCACAACAGTAAATAGGGCTTGCTGAAAAAGTCTTTTCGTGAGGGTTAGGAGTCAGGAGTCACCGAGTCAGGAGTCACCGAGTCAGGAGTCAGGAGGAAGAATTAGAAGGAGAGAAGAATAGTCTCAAATTTCATAAAGTGATAGGTTTTTAATGGTTTCAATCCTTATTCCTTGGACAAGTAACAGATGGTGAGGTAGTTTTTGCTAGACTACAAGCAAAAATTAAACTTGTTTGCGTAAATTTTATAACGTTCTCACCATTATTTTAACATTTTTGATATCGCATTCCTGGAAGTTGGGTAATTAAACCCATGAGTTCTAATTGTAATAAAGAACTAGAAACTAAAGCCGCATTCATACCTGTTTTTTGAATTATAAAATCAAAAGATAAAGCATCAATAGTTAAAGTATCTATGACTTGTTGTAATTCTGGTGGTAAGTTAGGAGGAGGGGATTTAATTATAGTAGTTTCTATATCTATTTGGGGAATCGCACCCAACAGGGTTAATAGTTCACTGAGTTCTTGATTAATTAAACCTGCACCTTGACTAATTAATTTTAAACAACCTTGGGATGGTTGATCATCAATTCTTCCTGGTAATGCGTAAACATCTCGACAAAATTCATTCGCATAAGTAGCTGTGATTAAAGCACCAGATTTTATTCCCGCTTCTATTACTAATAATGCACGACTTAAACCAGCAATAATACGATTTCGACGGGGAAAATGGGTGCGGTTTGGTGTGGTTTTCGCGGGATATTCACTAATTACTATTCCAGATGTCAAAATCTGTTTATATAAACTTTGATTTTTATAGGGATAAATAACATCTACTCCTGTTCCCACCACTGCGATTGTTCTTCCTCCGGCTTTCATTGCTGCTGCGTGACTTTCGGTGTCTATTCCTTCGGCCATTCCAGAAACAACGGTAAAACCATTTTTGGCTAATGCGGTACTAATTTGACGCGTCCATTTAATTCCGTATTCTGTAGGTTGACGAGTTCCCACTATTCCTACTAAGGGTTTTTGTCCTGAATTTTCCTGTAAGTCAACTTCTCCCCGATAGTACAATAATGGGGGTGGACTGGGGATTTCTCGCAGTAATTGGGGATATTCTGAGTCTGCTGGTGTCCAGAAATGGGGGTTTATTTGTTGGTGTTGAATGAGGAGTTGTTCTGGGTTTAAACGGGATTTTTGTTGAACAACTTTTTCTAATGTTTGAAATCCCAAACCTTCAACTTTTCGTAATTCTCCAGGACTGGCTTTCCAAGCTGTTTCTAAATTACCAAAGTGCTGTTGTACTCTTTGTAGTAATATCGGACCAATTCCCGAAATTTGCGACCAAGCTAACCAATATTTACGTTCTTCTGGATTTGACATACGAAATTAAGATTTTTAGAATGATTTAACGCAGATAAACGCAGATGGACGCGGATGAATACGGATGATTTTTATTCTGTGCAATTAGATTAAACTTTTGCTAAATGTTGATTTTTTAAATAATCAAATACTGATTTATCCCCAATGTCGGGAGGAATGGGTTGGATAATTTTTCTCACAGCAAATATTAAGAAGAAAATTGCCCAAGTTGCTAATAAAATCGGTTCTGCTGGTGTTGATAAAATTCCGGTTAAATGTCCTAATAGTAGTAAGGGAACAAGGGGGGTTAAGATTTTGGTTTCTAAACGATGGAAACAAAAACCTTCTTTGAAAAAAATTCCTGTTAATGCGGCAAAGGTGAAACCAATTCCTAGTATGGTTAGGGGTTGATTATAAATAGTAATTGCAAATGCTTGACTATCACTATGTCCAAAAATAAAGGCACAAATGCTGCCAATTATCCAAAAAACTTGGAGAATTCGGTGCAAAAATGCCATGTAAATATGAATAGTTAATAAACTAACTCCAAGTGCAATACTAAAACAGGTGTAGAGAGGGGTCAGGGCGGCAATTGCGGCGGGTTGGGGATAGAATAAGACTAACCCGCTACCAATGGCAAAACACAGGGCTGCTATCATTAATCCTGTGCGATAAATTATCACACTTTGGCGATCGCTTTGGGTAATTGTAAATTCGCCAAATTGACCTTGATATATTTCCGGTGATATTGTTTGTGTTGTCATAAATAGTATATTCCTTAGAGGATGTTTGAAAAGTGGTATTCCGTAATTTTCATCACATTGCTACCCCCCTTAGTCCCCCCTTGTAAAGGGGGGAAACAATAAAAATCCAGTTCCCTCCCCTTTACAAGGGGAGGGTTAGGGTGGGGTAAAAAATATTTGATACATCAACCATAACTTTTCAAACACCCTCTTAATAGTATAGTCTTTAGATCCCCGACTTCTTGAAGAAGTCGGGGATCTTGTTTTTATTTTCAATGTCCCTTTCCAGCACCTAAATATAATTCTCCCACTTTTGGATCATTTAATAATTCTCTACCTGGTCCTGACATAGCATCTTTCCCTGATTCTAACACATAACCACGATCTGCCATTTCTAATGCTTTTCTGGCATTTTGTTCGACTAAAACTATCGCAGTCCCAGATTCTTTGATTTGTTTAATTTGCTCAAATACTTGAGTTACTAAAATGGGCGATAATGCGGCGGAAGGTTCATCTAAAAGCAGTAAACTGGGTTCTAACATTAATGCTTTTCCCATTGCTAACATTTGCCTTTCTCCACCGGAAAGAGTTCCCGCACGTTGACGACGGCGATCGCTCAATCGGGGAAACATATTGTATATTTTATCTTTAAGCGGTTTCAATGGGATATTCCTAACAAAAGCCCCCATTTCTAAGTTTTCATCTATGGTTAAAGATGGAAAAACATTAGCAATTTGCGGAACATAAGACATTCCTTTGGCGACAATTTGATTTGATTTTAAACCAATTAAATTTTTCTCTTTAAAGGTAATAGTTCCAGTATGAGGTGTTAAAAGTCCAAAAATAGTTTTTACTAAGGTGGATTTACCTGCACCATTGGGACCAATGACTGTGACTAATTCTCCTGGTGCAATGTGAAAGTTGACACCTTGCAAAATATCTACATCTTTAATATATCCTGCGCGGACATTTTCTACTTTTAATAAATAGTTATTAGTCATTTGTTCGTTGTCAGTTGTTCGTTGTCAGTTGTTCGTTGTCAGTTGTCGGTTGTCAGTTGTTTTTCCTTTACCACTGACTACTGACCACTGACCAATGACTATGCTGTGATTTTTTGCAATTCTGGTCTTTCTTCTGGTAAAATCGCCTCTTCCACTGGGCAAACTTGCAGACAGATGCCACAATCTATACAGGTAGCGAAGTCAATCCAGTACCAATCTGTACCTTTAACGTTTTTCCCTGGACCTTCATGAATACAAGCTACAGGACAAGCACTTACGCAGTCAGCAACACCTTCACAAACGTCTGTAACAATGGTATGTGGCATTTTTCCGATTCCCTCTTTTTTGTCAGTCTCTCTTGTTCTACTCCTGTAGGAGTTTAGCATTGCTAAACCCCTACCACTCCTTTTTAACATCCTGCTTCAATGGTGTGTGAACCATCGGCTTTAATCCAGGCTATTTGGGTAATGTAGCGATCGCTTGCATATTGACGAATCGCTGCTGTGTCCCTGTCTCCCAAATCTATTTCTACTCTAATTAAATCAGGAGAATTACGTAATTTCTCAGCATAGGCAAAAGCCGCAGCTTCAGCGCCGGGGGTTTCTGGGACGACTAACCAATTACTAGCGGGGATATCCTGGGGTAGTTGCTGATTTAATAGGAGAATTTGGTATAAATCATCAATATTCAGTTCAAAGCCGATACCGGGAATATTTTCTTTTTGGGGATGATATAAACCTAGTAATTGGTCATAACGACCACCACTTCCTAAAATCTGTGCTTGGGAATTTGTCTCACTAACTACTTCAAAAACAATGCCTGTGTAGTAGTCAATGGTTTGAATTAGGCTCAAATCAAGGATTAAAGGAAATTTGCCATCTAGTAATGCTACTAGGGATTTGAGGTTATTTATTGCCTCATGCTGGTCTGGTTCTAGATGTAAACTGCTGACTTTTTCTAAAACCTCTCGACTATCACCCCGCAAATCCAACATAATTTTAGCGCGTTGGCGGAGTTCTTCGCTCAAAGGTAAGGTATCAATAGCTATACTATCCAAATTAGCGATCGCCTTGCGGACTTGATTTCTGATTTCCGGGGGAAAAGCATTGAGGAGGGAGCGTGTAATTCCCGCTTCCCCTAAAATTAACCGCCACCCTTGTACACCCAATACTGTTAAACAATCTGCGACTAATAGCAATACTTCCGCATTGGCTAATAATCCCCCCGCACCCAGTAACTCCACCCCAGCTTGATAATACTCTTGCTGACGATTATGGCGGCCTTCCCAATTACGGCGAAAAACATTAGCGTTGTAATATAGTCGCTGGGGGTAGGTCGCATCTGTCATGCGAGTC
>Ga0208858_1000187_pt1 | contig 13349 bp, 10 predicted proteins | sample LakMenEpi16Nov12_FD_150704 | JGI IMG/M metagenome (GOLD analysis project Ga0208858, IMG submission 150704) | Freshwater microbial communities from Lake Mendota, WI - 16NOV2012 deep hole epilimnion (SPAdes) | ecosystem: Environmental > Aquatic > Freshwater > Lake > Epilimnion/Euphotic zone ...
AATGATCTTTTAATGAAGAATGTCGCCTTAGCAATTAATCATCTTGGATTATTTCATCCAATAATTTTTCTGTAGCTATTTTATAATTAATGTATTCTATCCCTGTACCAGGGCCGCTAAAGCCAGTATGAATTCTTCGAACACGTCCTTGTTTATCGATAAAAATTGTGGTGGGAAAACTAGAAATAGTATTCAAGGAGGAAAAGATAAGTTGAGCTTCTTTTGCCCCTTTATTTCCGCCTAACACCACACGATAAGGCACTTTGCAACGCTTAACAAAACCTTTTAACCGTTTCCGTTTTTGCGAAGGACTACCTATCTCAAAAGCGACAGCTATAAATTCTATACCTTTGTCCTTGTAGCGAGGGTATAATTCCTTGAAATAATTTGTTTCATCTATGCAATTCGGACACCAAGAACCCATTATTTGAATTATTGCTGCTTTATTTTTTTGGGGTGAAAAATGATAGGGCCTTCCATTCAGTTTTAGGGCGTCAAAAGAAAACGGTTCCTGATTATTTAGCGTAGTCAAAGAATCTGAATCTCTCAAAACAGCTTGTTCATTTCGTTTCCCTGACCATAAGGTTGGCTCATTTTTTCCGCTATAAAACAAGCCGTTCAACTCGTTATTAGCACCTATATTTGCAACAAATTGATAGGCGTGAGCGCCATCGAAGCCCGATAAATAAAGCGTGTTGTTTTCGTCTACATTACCTGATAAAAATCCGTAGTCTCCTGTTTCCGTTAAAAATGTTCCATTTATTTCATTCCCTTTTTGTTCGAAAAGACCAATAGCCGGTTGATTGCCATCAGCAAACACAAGCTCCCACCTTCCTGTAAAATCATAGCTTGGTATTCCCTTAATTAAAAATCGCGTTTCATCAGATAGATATGCAGTAAACGGAATCGAAACCGGGCTTGTCTTATTATAATTTGTCCACTCTCCGCTTAGCTGCTTGCCATTGTTATCATAACGAATACATAATTCACTATCAAAGTAAGAAAACCGGTAATAATACACCTCTTTCTTGCGTTTTTTAAGAATTAGGGGGGTGCTATTTTTTCCATTTAAGATGCACAATTGTGGTCCATTTTTAGTAGTATTTAATCTGATTTCAAAAGGTAAATGAAGGCGGTCATTTATACACAATTCTCCATGCCATGCGCCATTATTCGGACTTAATTTTTCTTGAGAAAAAGCTGATTTTCCTGAAAAAAAACCAATAAACAGAAAAAAAATAATGTTTTTTGACATATAACGCTTTATTTTACGGAGTGAAACTACTGATTTTTATTGCAAAAAAATACATCTGGTGCAACCTTTTCAACATCATAAATGTCTAAACGAACAAGCCATGGATGATGCTCAATTGGTTAAGGAATGTTTGAAAGGTAATCCGAAGGCTCAAAAAACGTTGTTTGATAGATTTGCTCCTAAAATGTTTGTTGTTTGTCTGCGCTATTTTAAGCAAAGAAGCCAAGCAGAGGATGCCCTTCAAGATGCCTTGATTAAAGTGTTTGTTAAACTTTCAGAGTTTAAAAACGAAGGGGTGCTGGAGGGATGGGTTAGGCGAATTGTGGTGAATACGTGTTTGGATCACATCCGTAAGAATCTTAAATTTCAAGCGGATGTTTCCATGGGAGATGTAGAATTTAAGATAGAACAACAGGAATTTACTGTTGAGAACTTAATGGCTAATGATTTAATGAAATTAATACAAACGATGCCAGAAGGATATAAAGTAGTGTTTAATCTTTTTGCGATAGAGGGTTACTCGCACCAAGAAATCGCGGCAACTTTGGGAATAAGCGAAAGCACCTCAAAGTCGCAATATTTAAGAGCAAGGGGTTATTTAAAGGCTAGAATAGAGAAACGATAATACAAATGGAAGACAGAGATCAAATTAAGGAACTTTTTCAGCAGCAGCTATCCAATCATCAAGAAGCTGTGCGTCCCGAAATATGGGCTTCGGTTTCTTCGTCGATAGCCACTCCAGTTTTGGTAACTACTGGTATAAGCATTCTTTCGAAAACGTTTATTGGATTGGGCATTGCCGCATCGGTTCTTGTATCTGCCTATTTGTTATATTCTTCTGATGATAAAGCAGTAAAAGTTCCCACGCAGGAAAAGAAAAAAGCGAAAGAAGTTCCATCTATTCCTAATAATAATACGCTTGTTCCAAATGAAACGAAAAAGAACACTATTCCGCTTGTCGTGTTAGAAAACAATGATTTATTAAGTGTTGAGGAGGTCGTTTATGAGATAAATACCCCAAAAATAATTCCTTTTGAATCAGTTCAACTTCCAAACGTTCAGCTTCCAAATACGGACCCTTTGCAAGATTTGGGAGAGAATGTATCTAATGGCCCTATTGAAACCAACAATGATGTTATTGTAATGCCACAAGTTGAGAACACTCATGGATCATCCCCTTTGCCAGAGAAAGATCAAGAGTTGGAAGTCGTTTTAACGAATGTATTTACCCCAAATGGAGATGGTAAAAATGATTATCTGTTTATCAATGCTCTGGGATTAACTGATTTTAGCGTAGTTGTTTTAAGCCAGGCGAATCAAGTCATCTTTCAATCAACAGACCCTTCCTTTAATTGGGATGGAAAATTAACTAATGGTGATGATGCCCCAATAGGACAATATGTCTATTTTATTACCGCTAAATCCGATAGTGGTGATTTAATTAATAAGTACAGCACCTTGTTTATTCAGCGTTAAACCTTTGATGCTTTACGCTTATTTCTGACTATCTGTTAATGATATTTTTTAATAGGCGCCTTAAACAATACAAAATCCTTATATTTGCACTCGCTATAAGCGAATTGCCCCGGTGGCGGAACTGGTAGACGCGCTGGATTCAAAATCCTGTACTTTCGGGTGTGCCGGTTCGATTCCGGCCCGGGGTACTAAAAAGCAGTGTGAAAAACAGAGCGAGAGCGATGTTGGGAACACTGCTTTTTTTCTTCATTCTGTTTCTGTTTCTCGATCTATTTTACTTATTTTTTAATCGGAGGTAAATGTATTTTCGTTCTATTATCAGAATAGTCTTCCCAATCTTCTATTAATTCCTGTGAATACTGCTTTGTTACAGTAATTGGAATGTGTTCAACAACAACGTTGGTTTTGTCCAGGCCAAAATCTTCCGCCGGCTTAAGCCCAGTAGATTTTATAAATCGATATGTTTTAACGGCGATGATCTGCGAAGGCGTTAATAAATTATTGGTCGCTACTCTTGAATTCAACACAATAAATTTAAAATCTGGCTCTGTGATATAGCCTTTTATGGAATTAAAGACACTTTGACCTGTAAGCTCCCCTTTTTCAACCATTTTTAGTTGAATTTGACGCATTACATATTCAGTTCGAAGCTCTTCCTTGAACCCTAAATGAAGTCCAACATAGTAGCACGACTTATCTATTACCTGGTGTACAGAATAATGTACTCCCCATGGCTCATTAAGGATATCGAAGTGAAGAAACCAAATGATACCCGCTTTCCTAGGCCGCTTTTTAAACAAAGAGTGGAAAATAGTTGCATCTAATTTATTTGGGTTGTCACTGCGCGTTGGATAAACAAGATTAGATGCTTCAAACGGAATTTTATCGTCTGCATTAATTGCATTAATCATTGGGATTATTTTTTCCATGGGTACATACTCCGTAATTCGTTTACGTAACATGCGAGCTTTAAAATAAAGAAATAACATGGTAAAGAAGGTGGTGGCGAGAATGAGTGTAAACCAACCTCCATTTGGGACTTTTCCAATATTAGAGAATAAGAAAACCCCTTCAATTAATAAAAACACTCCAAATGTTATTAAATATAGCACTTTACGTTTGGGGGATTTTAACATAAGCAAGAAACAAAGCAATATAGAGGTCATGACCATGTCTATGGTGATTGCTAAACCATAGGTCGCCTCCATTGCGGTTGACTTTTTAAAAATTGCTATAACGAGTAAACAGCCAGCCATTAGAAACCAATTGATAAAAGGAATGTATATTTGACCTTTATGATCTGTTGGGTACTTGACCTTAAGATTGGTCCATAAATTTAATTTAATTGCCTCATTCATTAGCGTAAAAACGCCTGTTATGAGGGCTTGTGAAGCAATAATTGCTGCCGTTGTTGCAATAATAATGGCAAATGGCAACATGCCTTCTGGAACCATAGAATAAAAGACCGTTTGCTTGCCTTGCAATGCAAAACCATCAGATAGACATAAAGCAGACTGACCTAAATAATTCATCAATAACAATATGCTAATAAATGACCAGCTAATTCTAATGTTGTTTTTTCCACAATGCCCTAAATCTGAATACAGCGCTTCGGCTCCTGTTGTACACAAGAAAACCGCTCCCAAAACCCAAAATCCGCCTTTCACATTTACTACTAAATTATAGGCATAGTAAGGATTGAATGCTTTCAATACCTCCGGATTCTTCATAATGTTTATTAAACCTAAATACCCCAAAAACAAAAACCATATTACCATTACGGGGCCAAAGGCTTTTCCAATTGCCGATGTTCCAAACTGCTGAATTGTGAAAAGCAAAACTATTATTCCCACAACAGCCGGAATTACCGGGAAATCAGGAAAAATATTTTCGATACCCTCTACTGCGGAAGAAATTGATATTGCAGGGGTTATAAATCCATCTGCTAATAAGGTGGAACAACCAATTAATGCAGGAATAATCACCCATTTTATGCGGCGAGATTTTAACAAAGCAAAGAGCGCAAAAATTCCCCCTTCCCCTTTGTTGTCAGCATTTAGCGCAAAATAGATGTATTTAACTGTAGCAATTAAAGTAAGGGTCCAAATTACCGCAGATAAGCCACCCATAATTAAATCTGGAGAAAAGTTTTTTCCGTTTCCTGTAATCGCTTGAAAAACATATAGAGGAGATGTTCCTATGTCCCCAAATACTATTCCCACAGCAACTAGAAGCGTTGCAGCACTTACTTTTTTCCTTGTAGCATCATCCATCACATTATATTTTGTGCAAATTTGCAATTAAAATTAATATAAAAAATAATAAGCGAGTAAAAGTATTGGGGAAGCAATTTAAAATAACGAAACAAACCGCTATCTAATTTTCCTAACTTCTTGGTGAGCTTTTATGACCTCCCTATCTATGGTGTTTATTACCCTATAATAACCATCCTCACCATATAATTGACGAGCAATCTCTGCTTTTAAATTAGTTGAGATAACTCTCTTGCTTCGAATAAACTCTTTGTTATTTTTGCTTACGCCTCCTGTCTTGTTTGCATACGACACAAAAGCCTCAAGAATGTTATCATTACAAACAAATCGCGAACAAAAGTCTTGTGGGCTTTTCCAGTAGTTCCGCTTATTGGCAACAAAATCAAAAGAATACGATTGAAAAGCGCCACTAAATAATAGCTCTGTTAAATAAAAACTACTTTCTGTTGTGTCATAAGGCACAAAAACATCGGGTGTAATTCCCCCACCACCATAAACTGTTCGGCCTCCAATCGTTTTAAACTTTAAGGAATCAAGGTATAATGAACTGTCTAAATGATACATTTCTCCTTTTTCCATACGAGCCTCATCCTTCATGTATTCGTCATAATTGCCAGAATATGGTTTTTGAATACATCGCCCTGACGGCGTGTAATACCTTGCAATTGTAATGCGCAAATTACTACCATCTCTCATTGGGCTATCTTCTTGAACCAAACCTTTTCCGTAAGATCGTCGACCAACAATGATTGCCCGGTCATTATCTTGAAGGGCGCCAGCTAAAATCTCGCTAGCTGAAGCAGAAAACGCATTAATTAAAACTACCGCATCGATGCTCTCAAGTTCGCCTCCTGATGTTGAATAATAATTTTTTTCTTGTTCCTTACGTCCTTTGGTTTTAAGCATAATTCGTCCCTTGGGTAAAAATTCATCCGCTATCATAGTGGCAGATTGAAGCACGCCGCCCCCATTATTCCTCAAGTCTAAAATGAGTTTTTTCATTCCGTAAGCCTTCAGCCTTATGGCCGCTTGATGAAATTCATCTGCCGTTGGTATAGAAAATTGATCAATCGAGATATATCCCGTTTCGTTGTCTAACATAAATGCACTTGTCACAGTTCTAATAGGTATTTCTCCTCTCGTTATAGAAAAAGAGAGCTCTTTTTTTGCTCTAACGATTGTTACAGTAACTTTTGTTCCTTCTTGCCCTTTTAGATTGCCTAGCACTTTCTCGTTGGTGATCTTACTTCCAATAAATGGCTGTTTATTGATTTTAATGATTTTGTCGCCCGCCTTTATTCCAATTCGTTCTGATGGAGAGCCTGATATAACGTTTGTAATACAAACCGTATCCCTAATAATTTGAAAACGTATCCCCACCCCACCAAATTTTCCGTCAATCGACTCTGCTACAGCCTGCATCTCTTTTGCTGGAATATAGTTGCTGTGGGGGTCGAGTTTATGAAGCATTTCTGAGAGCATTTCCTCAAAAATTTTATCCTTGTCGATTGTATCAACATAGCGTTCATTTAAGACGTCGAGAATATCTGTTATTTTCTGAACGCGATCACTGTCTATTGACCCATTGTTTCTATTATTGCTTAATTTATTCCCTATAATTAGGCCTAAAATAAGTGTGACTGATAATAAGATTGGTAAAACAAAACGTTGGTTTTCTTGGCTAAATTTCATCTGTATTTTCTATTTGTACTATTTCTAACCCTGCTCTTTCTAAAAAATTGAGCCCCGCGGGGTCTTTATACTTTTCTATATAAACAACTCTAATTATTCCTGCCTGCAATACTATTTTACTACACTCTTTACAAGGCGAATGTGTTAAATATAATGTTGATTGATGACAATTATTAGTTGACTTTGCTACCTTTAATATTGCGTTCGCTTCAGCGTGCAACACATACCAATGCGTATCGCCATTTGTGTCCTCACAATAATTATCAAAGCCCTTTGGTGTGCCATTAAAGCCATCAGAAATTATAACGCCATCTTTTACAATGATTGCTCCTACTTTTTTCCGGGTACAATAAGATAGCTGTCCCCAACTTTTTGCTAAGCGCAAATATGCCCTATCATATCTTAATTGCTTTGACTTATCAGAATTCATCTTACAAAGTTACTCTATTTTCTTCTTGTTAAAGTGCCTGATGCCTAGTAATGGAATACTCCTTTGGAATTGTCCTATTATCTAACAGGTATTGCGCCATTTCTTTAGCCATTGTGGGAGCTATTAAGTAGCCTTTTGCTCCTAAACCATTAAACATATGTGTGTTTTTAAAGGTCGGGTGACTGCCTAATACTGGCCGTCTATCCATCGTTGTTGGGCGAATTCCAACGGGTTGAGAAATAACAACTGGCACCACCTTCGTTAAATGAGTTAAATGAGATAACAAGGTTTCTAAGGCTTTTTTTGTCGGACTTAGTGAAACATTATCCCATTCATATGTTGCACCAACACGAAACATTTTATTGCCCATAGGAAAAACAAAACATTTTAAATGTAATGATTCCGTTTCTGGAAGTTCTTCGTGATTAATAATTAACATCTGTCCCTTTGTCGGTTTTACCTGACAATCCTTAAAAAATGGGTTTTCAAAAACCCTATACCCACAGCAAAAAACTACATGGTCATAAACTATTCCTTGATAACGGGATTCACTGGGAGAATAACATGAATAATCAAATGCTTCTCTTTTTAATATGCCTAAATCATCAAAATACTGGTGGTTTTTAATGTAAAAGTTTTCGGAATGAACAACATAACCACTTTTTACTATTCCAAAAGACTGACCGTTAGAGGATGATGATATTTTTAATAGGTGGGATTTAAATTCCGCCAAGTCTTCTTTCTTTATCCACTCGTCTCTCTCCTGAGAAGATGGAAAAACACGTTTTATCCTAATTGGTTCAGCTAACGTGGTATTTAGCGTCTTCTCCAATTCTTTGTAAAATTCCCATCCTTCGATTAAAAATTCCGTCGCTCTCCAAGAGAGCGTGGTGCGACGAAACACAAGTGGATTCACCAGTCCTGCTGCAACTCTTGTTGACACATTTTTTCCATCATCGATTAAGGTAACATGTTGTTTCCGCTTGAGCAATTGATGAGCCAGCGTAATTCCGGCTAAGCCCCCTCCAATAATTAATATGCTTTTTTGCTGATTATCCTTCATTATTTTGCCATAGCAAGTGCAAAAATACTTATTTCAATCATGGGATACACTTGCTTTATTTCCTTTATCAAGGCCTCAAGGGTGGCTCCCGTTGTAATAACATCATCTACAATAGCAATATGTTTATAGTTGTTTTCCTTTTGTCCTCCTTGCCGGAATCCACCAGAAACATTTGACCAACGTTCAGCTTTCGTTTTTTTAGTTTGACTTTCCGTTTGCTTTCTTTTAAAAATAAATGAATTATCTATTGGGATATTAGTGTGCTTTGAAATGCCTTGAGCAATTTTTTCGCTTTGATTATATCCACGGACAAATTTCTTCTTGTGGTGTGTTGGCACTGGAATTAATACGTCTATCGTTTGACCTCGGGAATTTAGAAAAAAAGCCTCGGCCATTTTCCTGCCCATGATGATCCCTAATTGTGGTTTATGGCCATACTTTAATTCATGTAAAATAGACTGAGTTGCACTCCCTTTTTGAAAATATAATAAGGCAAATGTTTGGTGCACGGGCACCCTTCCCCAAAATAATTGATCTAATGGCGTTGGTACTTTTTGATTCTCGAAACCTGTATGCTTGAACCCCGCTTCACAGCACCAACAAACGTAAGGTTCTTCGGATAATAATTCTCTCCGGCAATGAATACAAGTAGCCGGAAAAACTAAATTAAAAATAGGATTATAATAAATTAATATAGAGTGGAATGCTTTGTGGTATTTGTTTATAGGAGCTACAAACATCTGCGTGTTCAAAACAGAAAGAAACAAGCCCGGAAGAAAAATCAAATTTAAGATACCTTTATACCTTAATGCTTTTACATAAGAATTATTTGAAAACTAATCACTAAAAGTTATTAAAAAGTGAAAATAAAAAGTGTGTATATCTTTAATTTAAGTGTTGAAAAATTAGAAAAGATAGGTGGTGTTTGGGGTACGTCATGCGTTTGTTAATAAGGTATTAAAAATGTTCATTTCTTTAATTGGTTTTAATGATAATTATATCAAAATTTGTAGGCCTCAAAATTAATTTGGTTTTCGCTTAGTGTAACAGTAAGCTAAATTCTAAATCATGAGGATACACAACCTTTTAAGAAAAAGTAACACTGAAAATTTTGCGAGTTTTTCGCAATCGTTAAATATGTTTAGTTTAATATAATGGAGAAAAAAGAACCAATTTTACAAGAAAACACAAACAGATTTGTGTTATTTCCTATCCAGCATGATGATATCTGGGCGTTTTATAAAAAAGCTGAGGCTAGTTTTTGGACAGCGGAAGAAATCGATTTGTCGCCCGATCTAATTGATTGGGAGCATAAGTTAAATGATGACGAGCGTCATTTTGTTAAGCATGTTTTGGCCTTTTTTGCAGCATCAGATGGGATTGTTAACGAGAATCTTGCTCAAAACTTTTTATCTGAAGTACAATATACTGAAGCTAAATTTTTCTACGGCTTTCAATTAGCGGCTGAAAACATTCATTCGGAAACCTATTCATTACTAATTGATACATATATTAAAAATACCGCTGAGAAAAACCATCTATTCAATGCTATTGAAACATTAGATTGTGTAAAGAAAAAAGCGGATTGGGCATTAAGGTGGATAGACAAGGGCTCATTTGCCGAGCGCTTGGTTGCATTCGCTGCGGTAGAAGGTATTTTCTTTTCAGGTTCGTTCTGTTCCATTTTTTGGTTGAAAAAACGTGGATTAATGCCCGGGCTAGCATTCTCTAATGAGTTAATTTCAAGGGATGAGGGCTTACATTGTGATTTTGCCTGTCTACTCTATTCTAAGCACCTAATAACTAAACTTCCAAAAGAAAAAGTAAGGGAAATTATTATTGATGCTGTTAATATCGAAAAAGAGTTTGTAACAGATGCTTTGCCTGTAAAACTTATTGGAATGAACAGTGATATGATGGGTCAATACATAGAATTTGTTGCCGATAGATTATTAGTAGAACTTGGAAATGAGCGTGTTTATAACACCGCAAATCCGTTCGATTTTATGGAGATGATCTCGCTTCAGGGTAAGTCTAATTTCTTTGAGAAGCGTGTTGGGGAATATCAAAAGGCAGGAGTGTTGAATAATAGTGGGGCACAAAACTTTGTGTTAGATGAAGAGTTTTAATAAAAACAGTATAATATAATAAGCATGTACGTAGTAAAAAGAGACGCAAAAAAAGAGACGGTAAAATTTGATAAAATTACCGCACGTATAGTTAAGATGTGTTACGGGCTTGACTCTTTGGTTTCGCCTGAAGCCGTTGCAATGAAAGTAATTGAAGGCATTTATGATGGTGTTACTACTATCGATTTAGATAATTTGGCGGCAGAAGTTGCTGCAGCAAAAACAATAGACCATCCAGACTATGCTTTGCTCGCATCAAGAATAGCTGTTTCAAACCTACACAAAGAAACGAAGAAAACGTTCTCTGAAGTAATGCATGATCTCTATACATACATTGACCCAAAAACAAATCAGCCGGCCTCATTATTAGCGGATGATGTATACCAAATTGTGATGGACAATAAAGAATTGCTGGATTCAAGTATAATTTACGATAGGGATTTCAGATACGAATATTTTGGCTTTAAAACATTAACGCGGTCTTATTTAATGAAGCTGAACGGTAAAATTGCTGAGCGCCCGCAACAAATGCTAATGCGCGTAGCGATAGGCATTCACAAAAGAGATGTGCAGGCAGCAATAACAACTTACCACTTGATGTCTGAAGGCTGGTTTACCCACGCTACACCTACATTGTTTAATGCTGGAACTCCAAAGCCTCAAATGTCCTCTTGCTTTTTGTTAACGATGAAAGAAGACAGTATTGGTGGAATTTATGATACGCTTAAATCATGTGCTCAAATTTCACAATCCGCGGGAGGTATTGGTTTAGCTATTCACGATATTAGAGCGACTGGTTCTTACATTAAAGGAACCAATGGCACATCAAATGGTATCGTTCCAATGTTGAGAGTTTTTAATGATACAGCACGCTATGTAGATCAAGGGGGTGGGAAAAGAAAAGGGTCTTTTGCTATTTACATTGAACCGTGGCATGCCGATGTTTTTGATTTCCTTGATTTAAAGAAAAATCACGGTAAAGAAGAAAATAGAACGCGTGATTTATTTCTAGCGCTTTGGATTCCTGATTTATTTATGAAGCGTGTTAAAGACAATGGTGAATGGACCCTCATGTGTCCACACGAATGCCCGGGTCTTTCTGATGTACATAGCGAAGCTTTTGAGAAATTGTATTTACAATACGAAAAAGAAGGAAAGGGACGAAAGACAATAAAAGCGCAGGATTTATGGTTTAAAATTTTGGAGTCTCAAGTAGAAACAGGAACGCCTTACATGCTATATAAAGATGCTGCAAACTCCAAGTCGAATCAACAAAATCTTGGAACAATTAAATCGTCTAATCTGTGCACTGAAATTATTGAATACACAGCGCCTGATGAAATTGCTGTTTGTAATCTTGCTTCATTGGCGCTTCCAAAATATGTGAAAGAAGATAAATCATTTGATCATGATAAATTATTTGAAGTAACCTACCAAGCAACTGTTAATCTTAATCGAATCATTGATGAGAATTTTTACCCTGTCGAAGATGCTAAAAAATCGAATTTAAGACACCGTCCAATTGGATTAGGAGTTCAAGGTTTGGCTGACACATTCATCCTTATGGGCTTGCCTTTTGAGTCGCCTGGGGCAAAGGCTTTGAATAAAGAGATTTTTGAAACTCTTTATTTTGCTGCTATGACGGCATCAAAAGATCAAGCGATAGAATTTGGAACATATGAAACTTATGCAGGCTCTCCTGTTTCAAACTCTATTTTTCAATACGATATGTGGGGTGTTGTACCATCCAATCGATGGGACTGGAGTCAGCTTAAAGCGGAAGTTAAAAAACACGGTGTAAGAAACTCATTGCTTTTGGCGCCAATGCCAACTGCATCAACGGCGCAAATACTTGGAAATAATGAGTGTTTTGAACCGTATACATCGAATCTATACACAAGACGTGTCTTGTCTGGAGAATTTATTATCGTTAATCGTCATTTATTAAAAGACTTAGTTAAAGCTGGTCTTTGGAATCGTGATATGCGCCTCAAAATCATGTCGGCAAATGGATCGATACAAAATATAAGTGAAATTCCTCAGGATATAAAAGACTTATATAAAACAGCTTGGGAAATTTCTCAGAAATCTATTTTAGAGCTGGCGGCCGATAGAGGTGCGTATATATGCCAAAGTCAGTCCTTAAATATTTTTATGGAAAATGCCAATTTTGCAAAGCTAACATCCATGCATTTTTATGGCTGGGAAAAAGGATTGAAGACAGGTATGTACTATCTAAGGACAAAGGCGGCAACTGATGCCATTAAGTTTACAGTGGATCAAGCCATCTCTTCAGAGCCAGAAGCTCTTGTTATTGAAGGTAGCGATATGACTATGGAAGAACAAGCTGCTCTTGCGTGCTCACTTGAAAATCCAGACTCTTGTGAAATGTGCTCTGGATAGGACTATTTAGCATCTAGGTGCTCAAAATGCTTGAAAAAAGCATAGAAACAGGCCTCGCTTTCTTTACGTGTTCGAAGACTTCCTTCTTTAGTGAGTTTTTCACTCGCTATGAATTTTTTAGCATCAAAGTTGTACCTAATATTCCCTAATGGGTTAATGTATCCATAACCTCGTATAGTAGAGAAAAAAGCAAATTCCTGCGCATTAGGACTCATTAAGTCTTTGCTATACAGAAATTCTTCGCTATCCATGTGCAATTGATGTAGTAAAGTAGCCGCTAAATCAGCTTGAGATCCGATTTTATTGATTTTTTTGCCCCGATATTCTCTAATTATTGGCTCCCCAAAAATCAACATCGGAATATTAAAAAATGCCGTTTCAAAGGGGGAATTAATCCCTGGCGATGCATGGCCATGATCAGAAACAATTACAAAGATTGTGTTTTTGTACCATGCCGTTTTCTTACTCTTAGCAATGAATTCCGCCAAGCATTTGTCTGCATAGACCATAGAATTTAAATAATTGCATTCCTCTCCTGAAAACGTGCTCTTTTTATCCATAGGATAGTCGTATGGGGAGTGTGTACTTCCGGTAAAAGCACAATGTAGAAATGGCAATTTAGTGACGT
>Ga0208858_1000188_pt1 | contig 13344 bp, 7 predicted proteins | sample LakMenEpi16Nov12_FD_150704 | JGI IMG/M metagenome (GOLD analysis project Ga0208858, IMG submission 150704) | Freshwater microbial communities from Lake Mendota, WI - 16NOV2012 deep hole epilimnion (SPAdes) | ecosystem: Environmental > Aquatic > Freshwater > Lake > Epilimnion/Euphotic zone ...
TATGAGAGCGCAGCCACAAATGTTGAATGACTGGAGAGCAAAACTCTGGAGTCGCTTCTTCCTGTTGTCAGTATTTGCAACTATGTATCTCAATGATATTCAACGCAAGGATTTCTACGCTTCTTTGGGCTTGAATGCGCGAGATTATGATATTCATGTAATTAAGAAGACTAATGAAACTGCTGGTAGAGTCTTCCCTGTTATGTTGGATGTTGAGAATCCAGTATTTTATGAGCGTTTAGATGTTTGCGTCCAGAATAACGAAAAATTGGCAGCAATTTCTAGCTCTAATACGCCTAAATTCTGGCAATTCTTCCAAAAACTTCCAATCTATGTATCTCATGGTTGGCAGTTATTACAATTATATCTAATGAAGCCTATTGATGCGGCTTCTGCTCACGGTCAAGCTCGTTAATTTGAGTTTGATTTTTGCTTGAGGAGGTGGTTTTGTCTGAGACAGAACCACTTTTTTTGTTAGAGTGTTCCAACGAAAAAATGATCCAAAAGTTCACTCACTTCGACAAAAGATTTCAACGAACCATTTAGTCAAAGTTGGCAAGGGGACAATTCCTGTTTAGGATGGGCAGTATTATAGCAAGATTTATCCCTGGTCTTGGGTTAGTGGTTCAACCCGTAATGGGAGCAACCACAGTTAAAGTATTTGGTGAAGTTGCTATTACCTATTTTGAAAATATGTATCCTCACAAAGTTTACGTTGTTGTTCTCCTAAAGATAATATATTTTCCCAGGGAGCTTCAGTATCAAAACTATCTACTCGACTCAATAAACTTTGCAGATTAACTTGTTTTAAAACTTCTGTAAGTGCGCGATCGCTGATTATTCGTTCTGTATGTGGATAAAGCAACTGTTCCCGCAAAGTTCCTAAAATAATGTAAGGACGTTGAGGTAAAAACAACACTTCTTCTAAAGGAGGTCGGACTAAACGACCTGTTCCTGCATTCCACAAACCAGCGATCGCCCTCAATAAAGAACTTTTACCTCTACCACTCGGTCCAACAATTAATAAACCTTCTCCCGGTTGAACAGAAAGTGATAAATCTTCAACAATTACCCTTTCATAATTAGGAGTTTGTAAAGTCACATTCTCAAATGTCAGATGATTATCTTCTACTATCTTGATGGTACTAACATTTTCTGATTGTTTAGCTACTGCTTCTACAGCAGAGGAAAACTCAGCCAACCTTTCAATATAACTAGAAAACTGTCCCGAAATGCCAAATTCATTAATTAATTCTGATAAAGAAATAGAAAACAGATAAGCTGTTAAAGAAGCTTGGCTAATTTCTCCAAACCCTAATTCACCTCTCAGATACAAAGGACCAAGAATTAAAAAAGGAAAAATTTCGATTACAGCCTGGTATCCTCTATTAAAAATATCTATATTTCTTTCCCAATTAATTTTGCGTTGACAAATTTGTATGAAATTATTAAATCGTCGGCCAATAATTTTTGATTCTTGTTTCTCTCCCCGAAAAAAAGCTATTGATTCAGAATGATTACGAACATGAGTCAGAGCATAATTATAATCACCTTTTGATTCTATTTCTTCTTGATTAATTGTATTTAACCCTCGCGTCAAGTAAGTGCTGATTAAATTACCTATAACTGTGTAAGCAAACAAAATAATTGCCACTTGCTGAGAAATTGACCACAGAATGATTAAAAAAGCTGTGAGTTCCAGTATTTTTTCCAGAAAAGTAGCTGAAAAAGTTAAAGCATTTTTGGTAATGGGTTCAATTTCTTGAGCTATACGTTGATCTGGATTATCAATATTAGCTTTAAAATTGAGTTTATAATAGGCTTGATTACTGAAATATTTTGATAATGTATGATTATTTAGCCATTGATACCAATCAAGAGCAATTTTTTTTCTTACTAACTTAGAAAAACCCACCACAAGGGTTACGAACACAAGAGCTACACTATAAACTAATATAGTATCGAAAAACCTAGAAACATTTCTTTCGACAATGATAATATCTACTAAATAGCGATTGAGGAAGTTAGTAAATACATTGAGACTTACCAACGCAATTATTAATAATATCAGCAGAAGGAGCATTCCCCAGGAACGTATCACATCTGAAAATGCTCTTCCCCCTGACTTACTTGGATACCAGTAAGGTTCAGTGATTGCTTTGACAAAGCCTGACTATGATTGCCACCGAAAAATATGGATCCAACTAATGCCGTAGTAATAATTTCTGCATCGCTCATGTGACACCGAATATCTTCGGTGTGTCCAATTGCTTTTAATAAATCGTCTACAATAGCGTAGATTGTAATTATTTTATCTAACATTTTTCCCTGGAGATAATTCTATCTAAAGGGAATTTTCCTAGTTTTTAATTTCTAATTCATCTATCTGAGTGAGTGATTAACATTTGGCACTAAGGATACTAGGACTTTTACAGCAGTTTGAGATTAAACCCGCCATAAAACAAATCGCATAACGAAGCAATGGCAGGTTTTGGAGCGTACCGGATCTTGGCTGAGTGAGTGTCAAGTCAATTGATTAGTCCAAAGGAATTTGTGTCCGCCAGTCAACTTCCTCCACGAGAACTGGTTGATTTGTACGTTTAAGCACAAATGATCCGAGAACTAATACATCAATCTCAGTTCTCATAAAACAAGTATATGCTTGTTCGGGAGTACAAACGATCGGTTCGCCTCTAACGTTAAACGAAGTATTTATCAGAACTGAACAGCCAGTTTTCTGCTTAAAATTCTGGAGAAGTCGAGTAAATGGGCGGTTAGTTTGTTCCGTAACTGTTTGCACACGTGCGGATAGATCAATGTGTGTAATTGCTGGTAGCTCTGACCTGACTTCATTAATACTGCCCAGACTAGTATTTGCGCTACCGAGAACTCGTAAAGCCTCGCTCGTGATTCGGTCAGCTACCTGAAAGACAAACAACATATAAGGGCTTTCTTGCTTAATATCAAAGTAGTGAAGGGCATCTTCCAGCAAGACAACTGGGGCAAATGGGCGAAAAGACTCTCTAAATTTAATCTTCAAGTTCATTTTTCGCTGCATCTGGGGGTCTCTGGGATCTCCAATGATTGACCGTGAACCCAATGCTCTTGGACCAAACTCCATTCGCCCTTGAAACCATCCCACCACGGCATCATTGGCTAAATATTCTGCCACATTTTCGTACAATGCATCTTCCTCGTAGTACTCAAAGGGATACTGGTTTTCTGTAAGAAATTTCCGAATTTCGGTATCAGAGTAGCTTGGACCCAAGAGAGATCCTTGCATAGCGTCAGATTGGCGACTGAGGTGCTTGCGACCTTCTTGAGCTACAACTACATCAAACGCGGCACCTATTGCACATCCTGCATCACCAGCTGCTGGTTGAATCCAAATAGAGTTAAATTCTTCTGAACGGCTTAGTACTCCATTGGCTACACAATTAAGTGCTACTCCACCAGCCATACAAAGATTCCTCTCTCCGGTTTGCTTTATTGCCATTTTGGCAAGCCCCAGAACAACTTCTTCTGTCACTTTTTGAACCGAGGCAGCTAGATCGCAATGGTGCTGCAACAAAGAACTCTCAGATGTTCGGACAGGATAACCAAAGAGTTTCTCAAACTTGGCACCCACCATCTTCTCACCGCGCAAAAATTCAAAATATTCCAAGTTCAGAGTAAACGAGCCATCTGGTTGGATATTTATCAACTCATCACGAATCTTGTTTGCATAGATAGGCTGACCATAGGGAGCTAAACCCATAAGTTTATACTCGCCAGAATCAACCTTAAAACCACAGTAATAGGTAAAGGACGAATAGAGTAGACCCAAGGAATGTGGATAAGAGACGGAGTTGACCAATTCCAAAGAATTGCCTTGTCCATGCCAGATAGAGGTGGTCTGCCACTCTCCAACACCATCAATACACAGAACAGCAGCGCTCTCGAAGGGAGAAGGGAAGAACGCTGATGCTGCATGAGATCGATGATGTTGGGAAGCTACTATTTTAGGAACATTTCCCCTACCAATGGATAGAAGTTCCTGCTTCACTCGGACAAGGACGTTACGCTTCCACTTAATCCAGTCTGGTAAAATTTGTACAAATTTACCAAGTCCAGGAAGTCCTGCATTGGCAAATGACCATACAACCCGCGAGAATTTTACTTTAGAATCTTCATAGTAAACCACGGTTGTCACATCGTCCAAGGATATACCAGCCTCATCTAGGCAATACTGAATCGCTTGTTTTGGGAAAGATGAATCGTGTCTAATTCGAGAAAATCTTTCCTCTTGTGCCGCTGCAACAATATCACCATCTTTGATTAAAGCCGCTGCACTATCATGATAAAAGGCCGATATTCCTAGAACAGATGATGCCATTTGAATACTCTCCTAAATACTAAGCTCATGGTGTAATAAATGCGTTGGTGCAGTTGCGGTTTTTAATCGCTTCAACTTAATTGACATCATTAAATCAGTCATCCAACACTGTGTTCTAGAAGGAATAGATGATAATGACTTATACCCAGTTTTAATTCTCTCCCATTCTACAAAGACCTGTTTTTCATTGGCTGACTCAGTAATCTTTGTCATATAAGTATCAATAGCATCAGAAGCCCATCCAGAGTGACCTGTTGCAACGTTATCTATGGCGTTATGTAGATCGACGAATTGTGTGCTAAATCCATATTCCTTGAGAAATCGGCGAGCTAATCTATATCCATCACCTACACCGGAAAGTTCCATTGCTAGATTCATGCCTAATATCTCAGGTGTGAAGGTTAATGGCAGCTTTCCTAAACACAACCAATAAACAGGTAATCGGAAGGAGTCATTCTCAATGCGTATATCATTAGCAAAATCCCAAGAACCAGTAGGTGCTAAATTGATGCCCATAGAATTGAGCAGATCACGGTATATTTTGGGATGATTCAGATCGATCTGACCATTTCCTAATTCGTCCCAGTATATCTCGAACAATAAATAGCCAAAGGATGACGAAGCAAGACAAATATCAGTAAAACCTTGGAGCCAGGAACCATCAATCAGAATCAAAGGTGCAAGCTGGAGTGTTGAATTAATTACTCCAGTCTTTGTTGGTAGGCTATTACCACTGCTGTCCTCAAAGGTTTGTCCGTGCAAGTCGTGTTGTTCTAATAGCCAATTGCGTAATCCTTGTCCTGTCCACAAATCCGGTAAGGATTTGTTGGGAAGACTAGTAGCACGTTTAGCGCTATTCAACCACTGAGTTACGTAATTTACGGCAAAATCCTTTGTCTCCGGTGCTAAGGCGCGTCCCTGTAAAATAAAATACGCCTCACGAATGTTTGCAGGTCGCTTACCAATCGGTATATCTTTTGGTTGAACTTCTGGAGTTCGGGGTGCATTCCCAAATACGGGGAGTCCTTTTTCAGAAATGACATCGTAGTTGGTCTGCTGTGCTGGTAAAGTATCTATCCACTCTCGAATGGTTTTCACTTCATCAGAGCGAAATACTCGAAACATTGGACCGTGTGGACTAATTAGTTGATTTACCAAGGCACTTTTGTCTGAATTACCAGGTTTGACAAACGGACTCTTGGAGAGAACCGTCATGAGAGGGAAAGGATCGCTCGTTGCCTTCTGAAAATAATCTGATAAAGGACACCCTTTTATTAAATGCGACTTATGGTATATAGAGGCCTCTCGGGATTTCTCACGTAATAACGATGCCATTGCTTGATCGTTGTCAGATGAAGCACGACACATATCCCAAAGGCAACTGTTCCATTGGTCGAGAGCAAGAATGATCCACTGAACACTAAGATCAAATTTTTGGGCGATCGCAGCGTTCCGTGACCGATAGTGATTTGCTATTTGGATTGAGCTAGATAGGGGATCAGCAACTATCGAAGGATTGCCACTTATTCCCATATCTAAACGATCCCAATTGATCCATTGCTCACACTGATTCTTGAGCATTGCCCAGAATGGAAGTATGCCAATAGTTCTAAACACGACATCAATTGCACACATCTCAATATGAAAGCAATCGCTGCGCCTGCTCATAGCGAACAGAGTTGCTGGCAAAGCATACATGATATCGTGAATGTTCCGGTTGGCAGATAATGCTGTTGGGCTGACAGCATAGGCAGATAGGTTATGTCGCTCAAGGAGAAGATGGAATTGACTTCCACGGGATGCGTGTGGACGACCTACACCTACATCCTCTGCCAGCAAAGATAATAGTGCCAGTTGAGTCTCATCCTCGAATACTCCAGGGGCGCTCATGCCTTGAAGCCAACAACTCAGCGTTGAAGCTAGAGGCGTTGACTGAATCAATAAAGTTTCAGTTAAGCGATGTTGTGACAGTTCTCCTGTGGAGGCATCCCATAAATTCTTAAACTTCTCCTGCTGATATACTGCCCACTGTCGTAGGAAACTAAGAGATGTAGAAAAGTCGTCAACACAATACTCTTGGGAAAAACTTTTAGTTTGGTCGTTTCTTAATTCATTGATGTATTCCTGATCTAAAAACACCTCAGGATTAAGCACACAACGATAAATTTCTCTCCAGGTCATACACTCTCCAAGAATTTGATATGGTAAAGTCCTATCTTCAAGCCGATACTTTTTTGCTAACTAACGCTAACAAATATATAAGTTAAGATTTTCTCTTAACCAAGGCGTATCAACCAATGCACGGAGAAAAATTCCCCGCGCACCATTTAAATCTCTATCCATTATATTATTTGTAGATAGAGATTTAATAGTTTTAGAACCACCAAGATTTTTGACTATTTCACCAGTCCAACTAACTGTTTTGGAAGTATAAGCTTCATTAACATCCAATACTATCTTTTTGTATTCAAAAGCTTTATGTTTAATAAATTGCTTGAATTGATAGTGGGATAGAGTCAACATCTGCCTTACTGATTTACTCCTAATTCTTCTTTTTCCTTTTTTTGACATTTGAGATGTTTCAAAAGTTGGTAAAAGAATTACATCGAAGTTGTCAACCAAAAACTTAGCTGTCTTTTTATGCAACTCACACACCAGGTTTTTTATTTTTCCCCTTAATCGAGTTGCGGCTAGTTTTAATCTCTTCTTCTGTCTACATTTAGCTTGAGATATTTTGCTAACTATCTTATCCAAATCAAAACAGAGTTTTTGAATTTTGATGTTAGCAGCATTTCCCAGCCAACCAAACGAATCTTCACCAAAAGAAAGTTAAAAATGTTCTAATACCCGGATCTAAAGCCACAACTCGCCCTTGGTTATTACGAATTTTAAAACATTGGGTATATTGAAGAATCTTCTTTTTTCTTCTTGCGGCGGAATATTTTGTCAAAAATTTTCTTGATAAATTTCATAAGACCTCGCGGTATGTGGGAAACTCAGTGGCTTGGTTCCCTCTGTTGGGAACCAACAAGAGTGAATTTATTCACTGTGGTATTTAAACGCTGATTTTTGAATGGATATAATCCCAGGAATCAGCAAACCCGTTTAAGTCCCCTCGCCCAACTAATCCAAAATGTCTTGTATGCATACCAACGAATCATAGCGAAGCGTGGCGTAAGCCATACAAACAGCCTTGCAGATAATCCAAATTGGGGAAGTATTCGGAAGTGCGTATCAGGATTAGTCTCAGTCGGCTAGTCGCTGCTTACGTTGCAAAGTTTGTTCTTTGCAAGTCAATCCCTAAAGGGATTGAGTCAGTGATTACAGAACCTCGAGTAGTTTTTTGGCAACAAAATCGTAACCGTCATCAGTAAAATGAATACGATCCACAAACAGCCACTGATCAGGTTTCACTGATTCAGTAAGAATTGGGCTGATATTTATGAACCCTACTCCCATAGATTCTACACCAATACGAAGTAGTTCGCCATATTGATGACAAACTTCGGGACGCAAAATGTCACCGTAAAATTCGGCGAAGTTGCCCATTTGCTCTAATTCAGTAAATAAGGCTTCTTCCTGACTACATCCATGCAGCCGCACCCATGTTGATAAGGGCTGTAAAACGTATGTTAATTTAGCGTTAAGGTCTTTGGCTAGAATCTGCCAGGTATTTAAGTGGCGGAGTGTTAAGTCGGCTGCATAGCTGATTTGATCCTCGATAGAAGGGGGAGTTTCTTGTGAGGCATCATGACGTTTTAATATCCATTTGGCTATAGATTTGACCCCATCTGGTTTTTTCGGATTTAATGCTTCAAAGAATTGGTTGCAGTAAAAGAACGGACCATGATCTAGACGAAGGCTTGCGGGTAAACCGGCAAGGGCTAGATTGTTGAATCCAGAAAAGAGGACGATTTCTTTAATGGGAGGTAGGAGATGTTTATAAAGCACCAAAAGCATCAATTCTTGTGTCGAGTTGAAGCTTCTGCCGCCAAAATTTAACCATGACTCAGGGCGAGAATCATTCTCAGATAAGCGAGACGGTAAAGTCCAGGCATCAGAACTAGCACCCATACCAAATACGGTAGAGCTTCCCGCTAATATTCTTGCTGGTGTCTCTTGGTTGTAGTCGCAAGCTGAATAACGCTTACCTTTATATTCGGAGTACCGAAAACCACTTGCATCAGTATTGAAAACCGCCCCCTGATATTTCGGAGGGTGAAAATACATGAGGTATGGCACCCACGGAAAGCTGTTAGTTTCTGCGAATTTTTCATAATACGCCATCATCTGTGGAGTGAGTTCAGATAGTGCTTTCATAGTCTGCTGTCCAAATGATTTATAAATTGGTTTTATTGTGAACTAAACCTACACCTATCAGACCTTAACCCTCCCCGATGCATTGGGGAGAGAACTTGATTTTCTGGTTTCCCTTTGTAATGGTGGACTAAGGGGGGTAAACAATTATATTTGATTCACTTTATGGCTTCGCTGTCAAAAATCCTCTTAGTCCACCTCCGTGGACTTTGTTTGTGTAGTTTCGTGACTTCTAGTCGCCAGTCCTTCTTGATTTCGGATTATGATATCAGCAAATTGCACTGACTAGTTGGTACGGAATAGATGGAAGTGAATGGAGTTGGCAATGTGAGAAACCTGCATTGTTCAACATACTTTCATATTCTGCAAAGGTATAGGCATCACCACTAGGTGTTGTTGCTAACATTTGCAACGCGAAATAAGAAATGAATGGTGGTGTAACGCGGTCAGAGTTAGGAATTAGTGCTAACACTATGACCTTACCATTAACGCTCAAGCTATGATGAACTTTTCTTAAAAGCTTTTCACAGGTTTCCATATCAAAGTGATGCAAGAAATTTGGGATTAAAACCAGGTCATAATCACTACCATAATCTACCTCAAAGGCACTACCTGAAATTGTGTGGTAGCGATCGCTAACACCATGTAGCTGTGCGTTTTGTTGAGCCACTTCTAAAACAGGTTCCCAATCAACTGCATAGATTACAGCATTGGGGTTTTGTTCAGCAAAAGCAATCCCAAATAAACCGTGTCCTGCGGAAATATCTAATACTTTTATGCTTTGTTGGGAATCACCATTCACTATTTGAGCAGTTACTTTTCCCGGCATGATCATGATTGGTGTCATGACTTTAGCAAAGTTTACCCATACTGAGTTATCTGGGGATAGAGTTCCTTCGGCAGATACTACGGTTCCTCCTTGACGGACGGCACCAGTAAGGTTATTGAACCCATTAGTAATTAAGGGAGATAAGAAAAACTCAATTATATTCCCTATGTAAGTGTTACTACCTTGATCTAAAAACATGGCTGAATCAGGTGTAAGTCTGTAGCCTGAGAGTTCTTTCTCTAAAAAGCCAATAATTGTTAAGTAGTCGCATAAAATCCGCATCCCTCGCTCGGAAGTTTGGCATTTTTGCGCTAGTGATTCCGCAGACTCGATTCCTTGATTAATAGTAGTAAAAATCTGAAGTTCAATAGCAGCTTTGATAGCTGCTGTCTCCTGGTAAGCGTTAGTTGCCTTCATAAATAAAGACGGGGATGGTGTTGGAGAGTTTTGAGGCATAAAAGACCTTATAGTTGGGTGAATATGATATTGTTGTTTGGTAATTTTTTAAGTAACTTTGCGGCTAGAAATTGAGTTTTGGTACTAATCCTTTCATGATGAAATAGGACAAATATTTCTGGATTAATCCTTTCTCAATGGTTGGGAAAACAATATCTGTACCTGCTAATCCAGCAAGAGTATTGCTCAAATCTAACTCAGGCCCTTTACCTTTATTAGTGATCTCAATGTCTTCTTCTGGAAAAATAGCCATGAGTGCTATTAAAATATCGTTGGTAGATACTTGATTAATGTGAGTAAGATGAGATCGCCACTGTTGATAGGAAACTTCCTCTAGTGGATGACCTAAATCTCGAATCAAGTTGAATATATCATGGAGTGGAGTGGAATGAGAATGGGCCACGTGAAATGCTTTGCCCAAAGACTCTTGCTGTTGCGATAGATGAATAACCGCGCGACTTACGTAGTCAACAGGAACAATGTTTTGTGCTTCCCAATTACTAAATTTTGGCACCATTCCTAACTGAATGCAGCCGGGAATTAATTTAGATAAAAAATCATCGGCATTAGAGATACCTGTTTGACTATGTCCTAGTATTCTGGCGCATCTGTAGATAGAAATAGGCAGTCCGCGATCGCCTGCGCTCATCACCAACTTCTCTCCTACCCACTTACTTGCGGCATAGCCATTATAAATATCTTTACCATCCTCAAGGGAATCGGATTCGGAAATTATTTTCATTTGAAAATAAGCCCGAGAAGCAAATACACCAATCGTGGAAATAAAGTGAACAGGCTTGAGCTTAATTTCGCTGGCTAATCTCAAAATTTCCTGCGTCCCAAAAACATTTGCCGCTTTGAGAGTGGAGTAAGAATACACTGTACTTACCCACGCCCCATTATGATAAATGATATCAATTTTATTAGCTAAATCTTCAAACTGGGATGGACTCAAACCGAGTAATTTTTTGGACAAATCGCCAACTACAGGAATAATTCTAGAACTGAAAACATCCTGCCAAATTTGGCAAGATTCCATCTGGGTTTGCAGTCTCTGTTGAGCCTGTTGTTCATCAGCAGCACGAACCAGACAATATACCTCAGCTTGAGTTTGTTCCAGGAGTTCAGAAAGTAAATAAGCTCCCAGAAAACCACTAGCTCCAGTTAAAAATATCCTATTTGGTTCTCTTGTGTATGTAAAAGAAACAAGATGTGGCTGAATGGTTGGGTCTAAAACTGCTTCTGCTTGAAGATCCTGCTGTTTCTTGCTGACAATTGTTGCTGAATTTGTAAGCTTGGCAGCAATTATAACTGCTAGTTCAGCTACAGTAGGATGCTCAAATAGCGATCTCAATGGCAATTCGATTTTCAATGTTTTCCGCACCTGAGACATCACTTGAGCAGCTTTTATAGAATGTCCACCCAGTTCAAAAAAGTTATCGTGAACGCCAATCTTGTCTATTTTCAGCGACTTAGTCCAAATGCTGGTTAGCATTTCTTCAATTGAAGTTCGAGGAGCAACAAAAGACTCTTCCCGTCCTATTTGCAAATCTGGTGCGGGTAAAGCCCGACGATTTACTTTACCACTGGGTGTCAGAGGTAAAGTTTCCAGGACAACAAACGCAGCAGGTATCATGTAATCTGGCATTCGCTGTTTAAGGAAGTGGCGCAAGTCGCTAATTTTGGGTGTTTCTTCCTGATGGAGGACAACATAAGCCACCAATTGCTTGTCACCCGCAACATTTTCACGGGCGATAACCGCAGTATCTTTTATACCAGAATATTGGCTGAGTGCAGATTCTATTTCTCCTAATTCAATCCGGAATCCGCGGATTTTTACTTGATTATCAACGCGACCCAGGTATTCAATATTGCCATCTGGCAAGTAACGCGCTAAATCCCCTGTTTTATATAATCTTGGGTTTTGACCGTTGGAATCATCAAAGGGATTGGGGATGAATTTCTGTTGTGTTAATTCTGGGCGGTGGAAGTAGTCCCGCGCTAAACAAACACCAGCAATATACAATTCCCCCGGTACACCCACAGGCACAGGCTGTAAATACTGATCCAAAATGTATATTTGCGTGTTGGCAATGGGACGACCAATGGGGGGCAGTAGTGGCCAACTATTGGCTGTACGGTTCAGAGTAAAAGTGGTAACTACATGACTTTCTGATGGACCGTAATGATTGTGCAAAGTACAGTTAGTTAGTTGACTCAACCAATTGCAAATGGCGGGAGTCATCTGTAATTGTTCCCCTGCGGTAATGATTTCCCGCAGATGAGTATTCACTGATCCACTAGCAACAGCGACCTCTGCTAATTGCTGTAAACCAACAAAGGGAACAAACAATCTGGCCACAGCTTGTTGTTCAAGTAAACTTAATAAAGCCGATGGTTCGCGGCGCAGTTCCTCAGATATCAACAGTAATGTACCTCCAGAACCCCATGTGGAAAACATTTCTTGAAAGGAGACATCAAAGCTCACTGGAGCAAATTGCAAGGTTGTTACTCCATGAGGAATTGTCATGTTTTGGATCTGCCACTGTATCAGATTGACAAGAGCAGAATGAGTCATAGCTACACCTTTAGGTTTACCCGTAGACCCACTGGTATAAATCACGTAACCCAAGTTATGCCCTTGCATCTCTGAGATCAGATTATCCTGATTTAACTGGGTGAGGAGATGGCTATCGCTGTCTAAGCAAACAACACGCCCTTGATGTTCAGGTAATTTCTCAACTAAATGCTGTTGAGTGAGTAGCACTTTCACTTGAGCATCTTCAAGCATGAAGTTTAAACGCTCAATGGGATATTCTGGGTCTAGTGGTACATAAGCCCCACCAGCTTTGAGTATTCCTAATAATCCAATGACCATCTCCAGTGAGCGTTCTACACATATCCCTACTAAGACATCTGCCCCCACTCCCAAGGACTGCAAGTATTGTGCTAACTGATTAGCACGAGTATTTAACTCGTTATAAGTTAGCTGTTTGGCTTCAAAAACAACTGCTACTGCATCTGGTGTTCTTTTAACCTGCTCTTCAAATAACTCATGAATACATTTATCATGTGGATATTTAGCTTGAGTATTATTCCACTCAACTAATAACTGTTGTTGCTCAAATGTTGTCAGTATTGGTAATTGCGAAATTTGCTGTTGCGGATTTTCAACTACTGCTGCCAATAAAGTGACAAAATGACCCGTCATCCGCTCTATCGTGCTGCCATCAAACAAGTCAGTGTTGTATTCCCACACTCCCACCAGTCCATTAGCGGTGTTTTCCATTGATAAAGTCAAATCAAACTTGGAGATGGCATTTTCTATGGGTAATGAAGTCACACTTAACCCAGTCAAATCTAGGTC
>Ga0208858_1000193_pt1 | contig 13083 bp, 12 predicted proteins | sample LakMenEpi16Nov12_FD_150704 | JGI IMG/M metagenome (GOLD analysis project Ga0208858, IMG submission 150704) | Freshwater microbial communities from Lake Mendota, WI - 16NOV2012 deep hole epilimnion (SPAdes) | ecosystem: Environmental > Aquatic > Freshwater > Lake > Epilimnion/Euphotic zone ...
AAAAATTAGGTTTCTTGAAGAAGCCATAGAAGAATTAGATGATCACAAAACGATTAAGCTACTGGATTTTACCAAAGAAGGTATAGACGAATATCGGGGCATTATATTTTCAGGAGCTCCTATATTAATTACAGAGATAAACATGGCCAACTACCTTGAAAAATTTCAATGGATAAAAGAAGTTGACACTCCAATTTTAGGCATTTGTTTTGGGCATCAACTATTGGGAATGTTATATGGTGCATATCCATCAAAAATGCGAGAAGATCGTGATTGGCAGGAAATAGAGCAACTTGAAGACGACCTCTTATTAGACAAATTACCTAGCGTATTTTCAATGATGGAAGATCATTGCGAAAGCATTTCTATTCCGCAGCACTTTACCTTGTTGGGTACTTCAGATGCATGTGTAAACGAAGTAATGCGACATGATTCCAAGGCTATTTATGGCGTGCAATTTCATCCTGAAATATCTGGCAATAATGGCATGATCCTTTTTCAAAATTTTTATGCAATTTGCCTTAACCAAGAGGCGAAAAGGTGATTTTTAGACATAAAAAAAGGCGACCGTGGCCGCCTTTAGTTTTATAGGAATATCAATTACATTTTAATAAATTTCACGGATTCAACTTGTTTCCCTGACACGAACTTTACAATGTAAACACCATTTGGAATATCATTTCCATCAATAAACAAGGTGCTTTCACCAGCAGGAACATTATTTTCCTCTACTGTTTTTATTAATCGTCCGGTAACAGAATAAACATTTGCTGTAACCTTACCTGCTTTGTCCAAATTAAAGGAAAGGGTGGTTGAATGATTGGTTGGATTCGGATATACTTTCATTTTTGTTTTAAAGCTAGATCCAGAATTATTACCGTTGTTATCACCGATACCTAAATAAGCAGCAGAACTCCAGATTCCTCTTCCGTAAGTTCCAATATAAATTTCACCAGGACGATTATTTCCTTCTTCAAATGTACGCCAAGACTGTCTAACTTCAAATACCGGTGTGCCTTCAAAACCTGCTGATGAATTATCCCATGAGGCACCACCATTTTCGGTAACAAAAACACCACTTGAAGTACCAACCACAATAATATCTGAATCATCTCTATCAATAATTCCATCATAACAACCTGGTTGTCCACCAGTTATTATGCTTCCTAGAGAAGTAAACGTCGGCGTAGCTGTGGTGGCATTTAATGACCTTCTGTTGACTCCGTTAAATCCTGCGAACAACACGATATCATCTTCATCATTAGGATTAACCGCTATGCCCTCATAACTAGTGGTCGTAATTTTTGTGGCTGTTGTGTATGATGGGGAAGTTGCACCTGGTCCAGTTCCAATGTAAGCGACTTTAGTATTGAAAGCAGGGTCACTTGTATACACGCTTCCTAAACCATCAATGCGCCATATACCATTACCAGCGGAAACATAACAATTTTCCAAATCTCTCGAAAATTCTATATCAACATTACCTGTACCAATACCTTTAGCGACACAAACCCAATTCACGAAGGTAGTAGACAAGCGCAATGCATTTCTCGTACCCCATAATTCACCGCCATTAATATTTACATAAGCTAAAAACCATGATTGATATGGATCTTGAACACGAAGCGTATCCCATGCAACATTGTAGATAACAGTATCAGTTCCCATACCGACTGTTTCACCAGTAGCAAGGTTTTGACCATAGTTAATTCCTCCAACAGTTAAAGCAGGATTATACACAAGGGTGTCATCGAAATATAAATCAGTTGACGCAATAAGCGTTATAGAATCACCCGAAGAAGCACTAGATATTCTAACTATATCACCTGCTTCATAGTTTTTAGTAGCGATAAAAGTAACGGAATCTTCCGAATTTAAGTCATAATGCTCGGCCAATACAAATTCAGTATGGAAAGGGTGTATAGAATTTTCTGTTCCAGGATCAGCATAGGTTCCAGGATAAACTGGTTCGAAAGAGGTAAAGGTAAGCCCTTTGTCACCCGAACGCATTGTTGAACCATATTGACTCGATGAGAACATCACCCTAGGATTAAAGTAAGATATTTCACATTCGAATCCATCACCGCCAGTAACTTCAGTAAATTGCTGGAAAGTAGACATCGTATGGTCGTTGTAAAGGGAACCATTATCTTGTGCTCCTCCCATCACAGCGCCATCTCTATCGAAAGCAATCCCATAAAACTGCGTTACGTTATACCCTCTGTTGGTTGGATACCAAATTTCGCCGAAATTATTTGAAACGTTCACACCTCCATCGTTTCCGATATACAATCGGTTATTAGCATCCCATTTCATTTCGTGGTTGTCGGCGTGAACATATATAGGACTGCTAGGATTAACAAACCACTGACTTATTTTTTCAAAACCACCAGATGGAGGATTATTTACCGTTTGCTTCCATTTCCAGATGTCAATTCCACCGATAAGAATATGTTCTGGATCAGTAGGTTTAACACTCACAATAGAATTATAAGTTCCTTGATTTCTATAAATATCAAACTCATTTGGAGGACCTGAAGCACCAACAAACTGCGACCATGTTTGACCATCATCGTGAGAAACGTGCATGCTCAATAAGTTTGAGTTTGTTCGAACTGCATACAGAGAATATTTGTTCGAACTATTTTTGATAGGAGAAATAGCATATTCGATTCTTGCCGCTCCGTTAGGAACTAAATTATTGGCAGAAGTTCCTGTTTTATCGGAGAAAGTACTACCACCATCAGTGGAGACATACGTTTTATTGGAAGAAAAAGCGCATACGATTACTTGACCATTTTTCGACATTTCTAATGAAAAACATCCTCCAGACGTAACAGCAACAGACGTCATGGCTGCATCTCCAATCTTCCATTTTTTCAAACCGGCACTTGTAGCCATCCAAACAAAGTTATCTGCATCTGAACTAACCAATTGAGTGCAACTGTTTGTATTCGGAATATTATCCCAAGTAGCTCCAAAGTCTGTTGAATACCAAACACCATTACCATTCCAGCCTTCTTGATTGGAACCAGTAGCCACAAACAAAGTTCCGTCTAATGTTTGCGTCATACTAGAAATATATGGGTTTGCACCTGCAGCAATATACTCATCAACACGCGTCCAAACATTTCCTTTATTCAGTGAAACGAATAAACCACCAGAAACACCACCAGCCCAAACACGGTTAATGTTTGTTCTGTCCGGTTGAACGGCGCGTGTACGACCACCAATATTATCAGGACCTTGCTCCATGAAACTAATCGTTTTGGAGATTTTCATTTTGGCGATTTTACCTTGGATTTCGGCAAGAACTTCTGGTGTTACAGCTTGTCCGGTATTAACATCAATATACCGAGCTTTTAACCATTCCGCAGCGTCATCTGACGTTGTTTCTTTTAAAAATGAGAACCCTTTGGCCTTATATGCCGAAGACGATTTGATTGTTTCCCAAGGGGATATAAAAAATGCAACTGTTGAAGAAACTAAAACAATAGTGGCAATTAGTAAGTACTTTTTATTCATAACAATAATTTAATTTATTTTATACTTCAATGACAAATATAATGAAAAATTGTTTTTAATAAATATATTTTTATTGAGTTTTTTAGGAAAAAAAACAATTTGCCGAGCCCTATTAAAACAAATGTTTTTCAGCATGGTAAGAAGACCTTACCAAAGGACCTGATTCCACGTATTTAAAGCCCAGATTCAGTGCGAATTCTTTGTAATATTGAAATTGATCTGGCGTAACAAATTCCACAACGGGAAGATGCTTTGCTGTTGGCTGCAGGTATTGGCCTAAGGTGAGTACATCCACATGAACATTCGCCAAATCTTGAATAGTTTCAAGCACCTCCTCTACACTTTCACCCAAGCCAAGCATAACACCAGATTTGGTTCGTACGCCTCCTTTTTTTAAGCGGAATAGCAATTCTAAACTACGATCGTATTTCGCTTGAATCCTTACTTGTTTGGTTAGCCTTCGAACGGTTTCTAAATTATGAGAAACCATTTCTGGAGCAACGTCGATTATTTGTTGAAGATTTTCCCATTTACCGGCAAAATCTGGTATGAGTGTTTCCATGGTCGTATGGGGAGATTGAGCACGAATAGCCTTAACCGTTTGTACCCAAATAGCAGCGCCGCCATCCTTTAGATCATCGCGATCCACTGAGGTAATTACGGCGTGCTTCACCCCCATTAACTTAATACTATTCGCTACTCGTCCAGGTTCAAATTCATCAACTGCTTCCGGCCTACCTGTTTGCACAGCACAAAAACCGCATGAACGCGTACAAATATTGCCTAAAATCATAAATGTAGCCGTTCCTTCACCCCAACATTCCCCCATATTCGGACAGCTTCCACTTTGGCAAATGGTATGTAATTTATGCTCATCAACCAAGCTTCTTACCTTTCGGTAGCTTTCTCCAATAGGCAGTTTAACCCTTAGCCAACTTGGTTTCTTTACACGTTCTATTTCATTTGATTGATCCATCATAGTCGGTACAAAATTCGTAAAAGTTCGTGAATTATGAATACTTTTAAAGGAATAGTTTTTTTCATTGTAGATAAGCCTTATTAAAAAGCAGTAACTTTGTTTTTTAATAAGGTCATGGAAATCTCAACTGTTAATTACCTAGGAAGTCTTAGTACTGAATGCATTCATCACTCGGGAAGTAAAATAACTACCGATGCACCGATTGATAATCACGGATTGGGAGCTGCATTTTCGCCAACTGATTTAATGGCCACCTCCTTAGCATCTTGCTTTATTACCATTGTGGGTATTTATTGCCAACAACATGATATACCGTTTACACATTGCACGGCAAAAGTTGAAAAAATAATGGCTTCGAATCCTCGAAAAATAGAAAGAATTAACATACATTTTAATTTTTCTGGTAACCAATGGGATGACAAAACGCTTAAAAAAGCAATTGCTGCGGGCAAAACGTGTCCGGTGCACCTCACCTTAGATGGAAACGTAGAAATAACGTATATTTTTAGTTAACATGGAAAAAGAAAAGAACTACACACGGAAAGAAAAGTCGGATATTATTTTTGGTATCCGCACCGTTATAGAAGCCGTACAAGCTGCGCGAGAAATCAATAAAATATTGATTCAAAAAGGAATGAATAAAGATTTATTCATGGAACTGAAGAACGAATTGGCCGACAAAGACTACCAATTACAATTTGTTCCAGTTGAAAAGCTGAATGCCCTAACATCTGGAAACCATCAGGGTGTTATTGCTTTTGTTTCACCCATTGTCTATGGCGACATCCAAGTAATTGTTGACGATATGTTGTTAAAAGGCGAGAAACCATGTATTTTGGTACTGGATCGCATAACAGACGTTCGAAATTTCGGAGCTATTGCCCGAACAGCAGAATGCCAGGGGATTGATGCGATCTTAATTCCGTCAAAAGGATCTGCTTTAGTAACAGCCGACGCCATGAAAGCATCAGCGGGTGCATTGAATAGAATTACTGTCTGTAAAACAGACGAATTAAAAAACACCCTTTTTTACCTTCAGCAATCAGGCTTGAGAATAGTCGCTTGTACAGAAAAAGCAAGCGTGCCGATTCAAAGTATTAATCTTCGCGGACCAATGGCCTTGCTTTTCGGATCAGAAGAAAGCGGGATCACTTCCGACTTAATATCCATGTCGGATGCTCGTTTAAAAATACCAATGAAAGGAGAAATCGCTTCTTTGAATGTAAGTGTTGCGGCTGGAATCGTGATGTATGAAAAGATGCGTCAAGAAGCTGAAGTACTTTTTAAAAAAGACTAAGCAAGCAACAATTGGGCAACCTTCTGCGGTATTTCGTTTAAATCAGTAATTCTATTCTCAAATTTCAAGGTGTTATTTTCATTTGGTTCAAACCAAAGTGCATGCATCCCGGCGTTTATTGCTCCAGAAATATCAGCACGATAATCATCTCCGATCATCACCGAATTGCATGCTTCCGCATTTGCTTCCTTTAATGCATGCTTAAAAATATTCGGGTTAGGTTTACTAAATCCTACGTGTTCAGAGCAAACGACCACATCAAAAAACGGGGAGAGACCCGCATTTTCCATTTTTTCAAATTGCACCTCAACAAAACCATTTGTAATGATGTGCAAATTAAAACCCATAGACTTCAAATCGGCTAATACATTCAAGGCATTAGGAAAAAGCAATTTTTGTTTTGGTGATATTTCAACATATGCATCACCTATTCGAAGAATTTGTTCCTCATCTAGAACATTAAAAACCTTTAGCGTTGATCTGAATCGCTCGTAGCGAAGCACGTCTTTGGATAATTTACCCCTTCCGTATTTTTTCCAAAGGAGCGCATTTTTTTGATGATATACTTTATAGAACGAATCAAATCCCAAACATTTTTCGAGTAATTTTTCTTGTTCGAGAATATATCGTAATGCAAACTTAGAGTTACTATCAAAATCCCACAGCGTTCGGTCAAGGTCAAAAAAAAGATGCTTATTTGAAAATGACATATGCTAAAAATGTAGTAATGGCGCCATTGAATAACATTCCAAAAGCTATAAATAAAAAGGTGTTTTTATCTTCACCATAAAATTTAGCCGCGATAATACTACCAATAGGAACCGATAGAAAGAAAGGAGCCCAAAAACAAATTCCTACTTTGCCAAGGCTGCGTCGAAGCCGAGCAATAAACTTATTAGATCGGGTGAATTTCTTTTTCTCTATAATTTTTTTTCCACCTGCTGCGAGCTTATTATTTTTTAATTCAGCACGGTTTTTAAAATACGACATCAATCGACCACTACCAAAATAAAAAAAAGCGGAACTTAGCGTTCCCCCAATCACCGCTGCAAAATAAGTCTCATAAAAATGCAAACCAAGCGGAACACCTGCAAATGGAGCAAATAAAAACTTTACAGTTGATAACAAAAAGATACTTGCAATGCTTGCCCAGTCCATCCTTAAACTTTTACTCCAAAAGCCAAATCTCCTGCATCACCTAAACCAGGAACAATGTACGATTGTGCTGTTAATTCCTTATCAATAGCACCAACCCAAATTTCTGTGTTGCTTGGAGTATGTTGTTGAACCAATCGAATGGCTTCAGGAGTTGCGATAGCTGAAGCAATGACAATACGTTTTGGGTTTCCTTGACTTTTAAGTGCATTAAGCACTGCCACCATTGAATTTCCCGAAGCAAGCATTGGATCGCTTATTACCCAGATCCGATTATCTAAAGAGGGAGCGGCAAGATATTCCACGAAAATTTCAAAATCTTCCGGAGTTGTATGCTTCCGATACGCAGAAACGAATGCGCTTTCTGCACGATCAAAGGTTCTCACTAAGCCCTGATGCATGGCTAAACCAGCTCGAAGAATCGTGATTAGAACTGGCTGTTCTTCCAATACCTTTTCATTCGCTACACCAAGAGGCGTTACCACTTCTTTAGAAACATAGGTCATTTTTTTAGATATCTCATACCCCATTACCTCAGCAATACGTTCCATATTTAAACGAAAACGCATGGGATCTTTTTGAATTGAAATATCGCGTATTTCAGCCATGTAAGTAGATATAATCGACGAATGTTCAGAAAAATTATAAACCATATCTATTTTTGCATAAAGGTAAATACATTTCACCTTAAAAATAAGCTATTGCTTTAAATTTTCTAAATTTAGGCCCATGATTGAAAATCAGACCCAACATTCCAATAGAAAAATAATAGCCATTGTGGTGGTTGCTGCCCTTGGTTATTTTGTAGACATCTACGATTTAGTGTTATTTGGTGTCATCAAAGCAGAAAGTTTAAAACAAATAATGATTGGAACCTCTCCAGCATTGCAAGCAGCTACGGGTAAGTTTTTATTCAATATGCAGATGATTGGGATGTTAATAGGAGGCGTTATTTGGGGTGTGTTGGGCGATAAAAGGGGACGACTTCAAGTTTTATTTGGCTCTATACTACTCTACTCATTAGCAAATATAGCCAATGCGTTTGTTAGCGATATTAGCACATATGCTGTGATTAGAATAATTGCAGGAATAGGATTAGCGGGAGAACTCGGCGCAGGCATAACCTTAGTCTCTGAAATGATGTCCAAAGAAAAAAGAGGGTATGGCACAATGATTATTGTAACTTTTGGTGCATTGGGAGCAGTATTCGCCTCACTGGTAGGATCTAAAGGTGATTATTTCTCACAAATTATTTTCAATCTTACTAATGTCCAACTCGCGAGTTGGCAAGTTGCCTATATCATTGGCGGCTTAATGGGTTTTACATTGTTGTTTTTACGAATTGGAACAATAGAACCCCATTATTTTAAGGCTATAAAATCAAAAAATGAAATAAAGAAAGGGAGTTTTAAGCTAATCTTTTCATCGAAAACAAACAGAATAAAATACTTACACTGTATTCTAATCGGAATTCCAATTTGGTTCATTATTGGCTTAATTATCATGAACTCTAAAGACGATTTTGGTCCATGGGTAGGGCTGAAAAACATTGAAAACGGGACAGCAGTAATGTATGCCTACATCGGCTTATCATTTGGCGATTTAATTTCTGGCTTATTGAGTCAAGTCCTAAAAAGCAGGAAAAAAGTCGTGTTTCTTTACCTAAGTTTTACAGCTATTTTAACCCTTGTTTTTTTATTTTTCGGAAAAGGAATGACGGCCACAACTTACTATTTCTTTTGTTTTTTACTAGGCACAGGAACAGGCTACTGGGCGATTTTTGTTACCATTGCAGCCGAACAATTTGGGACAAATATTCGTTCGACCGCGGCCAATACGATACCAAATTTTGTTAGAGGATCCGTTAACGTAATCATGTTGTTATTTTCGCTGTTGTTGGCTAGTCAACTTTCCGTTGGAATTTCAGCATTTTTTATCGGAGCTTTCTTTATTGGCGTGGCTTTTTACAGCTTAAGTCAATTGAAAGAAACGTTTGGGAAAGAGTTGGATTATATAGAAAGTCAGGAATAGAAACATCCTGGCCTACTAATAATTTTCCTTAAAGTTGATCTTGTTTTTAAAATTAATTTGGACCTCATACTTTATGTTTTCATTATCTTTGCACTTAATAATGCCCACGTGGTGAAATTGGTAGACATGCCATCTTGAGGGGGTGGTGCCATTTGGTGTGCTGGTTCGAATCCAGTCGTGGGCACAAATATTAAATCCAGTAGTTAAACACTGGATTTTTTTTATTTCCCGAATCAAACTTGTTTGAATGAGGTAGAAATTAAAAAAAATACAAGCCTGCATCGCAGGTGGATTTCATATTTGTGTATTGAGAAAACATTTATTGATCATCAAACCAAGGAGCTTACGACGGGGTTTGATAATCCAATTTCCTGAATCAAACTTGTTTGAATGAGGTAGAAATTAAAAAAAAATTATTAAATTTCCAAGAAACTTATTTATGCGCTTTTTTATTTATCTGCTGACAGCATTCGTTGTTTTGTCTTCTTGCGAAGAATCCGCTAACTCAAATGTAAAAGAAGATCCTATTTCTAAAACAGAAAATAAAGATTGGTCGAAAGAATTCAAAGAATTCAAAGATAGAACCATTGAAAAAGGGCAAAAATTGAGTGATGAACTCAAAAAAAAGTGGAAGGAAATTGAAATCAATGGATTTTCTGTTGAAGATGATATGAAGATGGGGCAACAATTATATGACGAAATTAATTCATCCACTGATTATAAAATAGTATCTAAGATTGAAAATCCGAAAGTTTACGAATACATTGAAAATATCAAAAAAACAATTTTAGCGAATGGTAATTTTCGATATAAAGATAAATTCGAATGGAAAATTACTGTTCTCGATTACGACAATACAATAAATGCGTTTTGTGCTCCAGGTGGGTACATTTTTATTTACACTGGAATTTTGAAGTACCTAGATAATGAAGCTGAATTAGCTGGTGTTTTAGCGCATGAAATGGGTCACGCCGAACGTCGCCATGGAACGCGTCAAATATCAAAAACGTATGGTATAAAAATATTGTTGGACTTTATCTTTCGTGGAGACAACAGTCAGTATTTCGCACAAGTTATAGGTGGTTTATTGTCCTTACGTTATTCTAGAGCCTACGAGCGTGAAGCGGATGAATGTTCCGTAAATTACCTCTGTAATACTTCTTATCAATCAGATGGTGCAGCAGGATTTTTTGAGAAAATCGTGAAAGAGGAGGGGGCAAGATCAGTTGAATTATTAAGCACACATCCTGATCCATTGGAGCGAATCAACAATTTTCATTCTTTAAAAAAGGAATTGAATTGCAAGGGAACTCAAAATTATAGCGAACGTTATAGATCGATTAAAATGTTAAGAATAAAGTAGTAGGTTATTAACCATTTTTAGATGTAATATCGTTAAGTAGTTCGAATTCTTTTTCACTCAATTGAATAGTCAAAAAGATGAGGTGCAAATTTAAAAAAATATAGGCCTGCATCACAGGTATATTACCTTTTTACCCAAACAAATCCTTAAATTTGTTTCAAATAAAATACTTTTGAAAGCGACCGTTGCACTTATTGGGTTTATATTCATATCCTTTTTTAACAGTGGAATCGCTCAATTAATAAAAAAAGAAAATTTTAATAATCGTACCAATTGGCGATTAAACCGTCAAGAACTACAAATTGGTTTATCTGCAACCCAATTTACTGGAGATTTGGGCGGTGGCGCAGGTCCAGGAATCGACTACAGCACAAAAGATATTGATTGGGAATCGACGGGTTCTGGCGTTGAATTATCCTATAAATATCGCTTTCACCCATATTTGTCAACAAAAACCTGCCTCAGTTTCTTTTCGATTGAAGGCGATGATAAGTACTCCGAAGAATTAAAGCGAAAAGCACGAAATATTCACTTTAAAAGCACTTGTTTTGATTTTAGTCAACGCCTAGAATTTATTTTTTATGCCAATGAATTCAATGGCTCATTTTATCATTTAACTTCCCGAACCAAGCGACGTAAATCAAATACGCAACTTTATATTTTTGCTGGACTAGGATTCGCTACTTATAATCCAAAAGCATCTTATAATGGTATTTGGACCGAACTACGTCCTTTAAAAACAGAAGGGCAAGCAACAAGTTATTCTAAAGCAACCTTCATTATTCCTACAGGATTTGGATTGCGAGTTGGATTAACTAAAAAAATACGCATTGGTATTGAAGCAAACTATACCAAAACCTTCACTGATTACCTCGATGATGTAAGCACGAAATATGCTGATCCAAGTCTGATGGCATCTAGTGCAGCAAGCTACTTATCCAATCCTAGCTCAGTTTATTCGATTGGCGACAAAAGAGGCGACCCCAATCAATTTGATGCGTATTATCGCTTAACCTTTCAATTAATTTACAACATTGGGAAAAGGTAAGTCTATCCTACAGAGTTAGGATTAATTCATCAGAACGATTTTTAATCTTACCCTAAACGATAAAATCTAATAAGGCTCACATTAAATTTATTGAATAATCCTTGTATTCTGATCCACTAAATAAAAAGCGTCTACTATTCCTTGAATAGTTCGTTTAACGTTTTCATCGGCGAAAGAATGCTTTATTGCTTCGGAATTAAGGCGATAAAAATGTTGCCAATTCCAATTGAATTTCTTGGTCAAAAAAGTATATTCTTGATTAAGATCAACCGCTGAAATACCCCTGCCATCAGTACTTATGCTCATTGAAACACCTGAGTCATAAACCGCATTAATTGGATATTGTGCTAATGTTGGATAAACGCGTGTTAATTGATTACTAGTTGGACAAACTTCCAGATGAATATCATGATCAATCAAATGCCGCATCAATTTATTATCTTCAATGCTTCGAATTCCATGACCAATTCGATTAGGCTTTAACTTATCTAAGGTTTCCCAAACGCTATGTGGGCCAATCGCTTCGCCAGCATGTGCTGTGCATGAAATAGCTTGAGATTTAGCATATTGAAAAGAAGAAACATGATTATCAAGAGGAAAACCGGCCTCATCTGCAGCAATATCAAAACCGACAACACCTTTACCTTTAAATCGTTCGACTAATTTAATCGTCGTCATACTTTCTTGCTCAGTAAAATGCCTAAGGGTGCATAAAATTACATTTGCCTCTACCCTATTAATGGATTTTGCTTCTTGAATGGCGTTTAGTACTTCTTGCACCACCTCTTCAGGACTTAACCCGCCCTTCAAATGCTGCAATGGCGCAAAACGAATTTCGGCGTAAACAACATTATCCGCATCAAATTGAGCCAATAAATCGAGTGTGATTAACCGAAGCTGCTGCTTAGTCTGCATGATGTTTATTGCAGCTTGGGCACAAGAGATGTAATCGTTTAAACTGCAACAATTTACAGGTGCTGCAAACTTCTTGGAGTATTCTTCTTGTGAAATACCAGGCAGCAAGCATTCAACAACCTTAAAACTTAAGGAGCAATCTAAATGTATGTGGAGCTCCACTTTTGGAAAGGAAGTATACATATTAAAATTTCACTGAGTAAGGCATTTATTTAATTTTTGATTATTCAAACGTCAATTATACTATTAAAAAGTAGGGGTAAAAAAAAACCGGCAGTGATTTAACTGTCGGTTTAGTATTTTTTTTATTGTTTGCTATTTACAAGATATATTTTTGTAGATAGTCAGAAACACTCATTAGTTCCTCGCCCATCATAATGTTTTCAGCACCAATTGCTCCAAAAAATCGAGCCATAACCATTTTAGATTTTTCATCGATATTAACCAAGGTAATTGTCGCTTTGGAAGTAGCTGCATCAAAGGTAATGGTAATGTATTCCGTGTAATATTTAGAGACTTCTGTCACTTTTTCTTCCGTTACATCTGCACCCATTACAAAATCATAAACACCAGTTGTTTTGGCGATTTCTAATTTTTTAGCATCTGAACTAATGGCATACGACTGTGCGTTGATGGTTGAAAAACCAACAAAAATCAAAGAAAGAATTAATAATAAAGTTTTCATGTTTTTAATTTTTAAGATAAGGTAAAATTACATTTTTTTTTAGATAAACAAATAAAATTCAAAAAGGATGCCTATTCCTTTATAT
>Ga0208858_1000195_pt1 | contig 13003 bp, 11 predicted proteins | sample LakMenEpi16Nov12_FD_150704 | JGI IMG/M metagenome (GOLD analysis project Ga0208858, IMG submission 150704) | Freshwater microbial communities from Lake Mendota, WI - 16NOV2012 deep hole epilimnion (SPAdes) | ecosystem: Environmental > Aquatic > Freshwater > Lake > Epilimnion/Euphotic zone ...
GGGATTGCCTGGAAAAACAACAATAGATCCTGTAACAATATAAGGGCTTCCAGCTATTGTCCAAGTAGTGTTTTGATAAATTCCGCCAGATACTGATGTTTGGGAAAATAAACTTAATGTAATTAAATTTACTGCGAGGATGAATATGATTTTGTACATACTTTTATTTTTTTATTAAACAATTCTAGGTTGGCTTTGTTTAGGACTTATGTTAAAAAAATAAAATTACAGAATTATTGTTTTTAAGAAAAAAATGGGGTGTTTTGACAGCCTAATTCCACAAATAAATGAAATCTCTTTACAGCTTATTTATTCATTTGATTGAAAATAGTTTGTATGTGATTTTGCGCTGTGGTGATTTGGAATTGGATGGCGTCGATCTCTGTTTGTGATTTTTGGAATGCCTCATCTAAGTCAGTAACTAGCACCCATTCTTCAGCGCAAGAGTATATCATTGGAAGATTTACGGTTTTATTCGTAAAGGTTTGAATAGCCTCATTTGATTGACTATAAATACGTTCAAGAAGCGGTATGCTACTTAAAATAATGCTTAAATCATTTTTTATTTCCATAAGTTGGTTTGGAAAATCTTTGCCATAGTTTTGTTCAAAAGTGTCCACTTTGACTGAAAAATCTTTCGTTTGTGTCAAGAGATTTTCTTTTATTTTTTTATATTGGTTTAAGCTGGATTGTGTCTGAACTACGTAAGTACTGGTTTGGCAAACTTTTACAATTGGCGCGACATTTTCGTTAAGGTATTTGTTAAATTTTGTTGCGGTTTCAATCGTTTTTTCACCATTTATTTGAAGTGATTTCAATGTCTTTTTTATCGATTTTTTTGTTGTTTTCAAAACTTCCCATTCAGGAGTTCCAGAGCTTATAGCCTTCTTTCCTTTTGTGGATTCCTTAAATGATGCATGCGCTTCATTTACGATCTTTAGCTCCTTTGTAATAGTAGCTTTTCCGAGATTTATTTCTTCGGAAAGTAACATAGCCGATTTAAAAGGTTCGTTTTCTGCCTTACAAGGAATGGAAGCGAAAGCACCTTGTAACGTATTTATTTTTGTAATAACTTCATTACATTGAGCATTCACCGAATTCACTGATGCATTCAATTTAGCATTGACCTCAGATGTTTTATAATAAAACTTACAGGAAGAGAGAAAAGACAAAAAAAAGATGAGAGAATAATGGAAGTATTTAGGCATCTTTTTTTTTGACAAAGATACTTATTTTCATTCGCATTTTTATCTCCAAATATCAATAATTACTAAGTTCTTCGCACCAAGGCTTGGTGCTAATTTAGTTGTCTTAGAGTACTGCCGAAGTATGTTGAGATGCACGGCACCCAAGTCTTTATTCAATTCAATTCAATTCAATCTATATCTTATGCAAGCATCATTAAAAAAAACATATTTTTTTTTCTCCTGTAGCCTATTATTCTGATAAAGTATAGCGATGTGCCAAGACGCATAAATAAGGGCGCCGCAAAGCAGCTCGCAGAGATTGCTAAAATACACCGAAGTTTCGGTGTATTTCAAGAGTGGAGTGATACGCTAAGGCTTAAAAGAATAATCAGCGACTTGATTTTTTTTGTTCTTTTGTATCAGGAGAAAAAGAATAAAGTCCGATATTTATCGCACAATAGTGAACTTAATAATCATAAAAATTACTTTCCAATGAATCGACTCGTTCAAAAGCTAATTTTATTACTTACTTTATTTATTTCTAGTCTCGCTAAAGCTCAACTTTTAACAGTTTCAGCCCCTCAACAAGTTTTAAATCCGGGAGTTCCAATTTACCCTGGTTTTCCTGATGGCCACATAACGTACAAGTCAATGGGAAATAATCAGTACTTTCATGTGTGGGCAGGTTATGATAGTTATATTACTTCTGGAACAGATATTCTGCATCAGGATTCAATTTGGGGCTGTGTATTAACCAAAGGGCCGCAAGGCTCCTATGATAATGGTGGAGCATGGTTATACAGTGTATTTAATTTGGATTCAAATCATTGGATTGGCTTCTATCATGCGGAGGATCATGAATTTCCTGGTTATGAAAATCTACAAAAAATTGCGTGGAAAAGTGCGGCGCAATGCGAGAGTTTTGATGGTGGCAAAACATGGGTAAAAAATGGCCAAATATTAACGTCCTGGTTGGAGAAGCCCAATGCGCCAGAGTGGGGTGGAACGGGTGATTTTTCGGTGGTAAGAGACAGTTTAAATAATCGTTGGCTTGCATATTATGTTTGTCCGGATGGTATTGGTGTCGCTCAATCTTTAGATGCTTATGGAAAGCCAGGTAGCTGGTTCAAATTATATAAAGATATATTTTGTGAACCAGGAATTGGGGGGAAAGGATCTTCGCTTTCATTTTCAAAAGGAAAAAAGGCTGGTGGCAATCCAAGTATTATGTATTTCAAACCCCTAAAAACTTGGTTTTTGGTTTATCACGATTGGAATGATGAAGGAATTTATTACTCCTATTCATTTGATCTAATTCATTGGGCGGAAGCTTCATTGTTGATTGAGAATCCAGGTAAACCAAAAAGAACTTGGTATCCAACTTTGATGTCTTCTTCAAGTGATTCATATAGCAATGGTGACCTTTTTTTGGCATTTGCTCAGTGGGATGACATTTCTTTTCCCTACCGGAATTATTTTATATCGCCTGTTAATGTTCAAGGATTATCGTTGCCAATTATTGATCTGGATGCTTCAATAACATCCTCAGCATTAGTCTTGACTGATACAAGCTGTATTTCATTGATTTTATTTGATTCAGAAGGAAAAAACACACATACATTTTATCAAGATCAGACTTTACCGTCTGGAAAATATGAACTTGAGCTCCATAAATATACAAGTAAGGGATTTTATTATCTTCATTTAATTAGTAATCAAGGCACTCAAACACGAACAATTTTGGCTTATTGAAAAGAAGGGCTGTTAAATTTAATTCTTCAAATATTTCTCTAAGAATTGATCTTGTTCCCAAAGTAGGTGCAAAATATTTTCTTTTGCAGCATAGCCATGACTTTCTTTTGGCAATAAAACCAAGCGAACGGGAGCGCCCAGACCTTTTAAAGCTTGAAAATACCTTTCAGATTGTAAAGTAAATGTCCCGGGATTATTATCGGCATCGCCATGAACCAATAAAAGTGGGGTTTTCATTTTTTCAGCATTCATAAATGGTGACATTTCATTGTAAACAGTTGGAATATCCCAATAATTTCGTTGTTCACTCTGAAATCCAAAAGGAGTCAAAGTTCTATTATACGCGCCACTTCTTGCAATTCCACAAGCAAATAAGTTGGAATGAGTTAATAAATTTGCTGTCATAAAAGCACCATAAGAATGCCCACCGATCGCTACTTTTTTGCGATTTATATATCCTAAACTATCTATAGCATTTATGGCAGCTTCTGCGTCATCAATCAATTGCGCCATAAAGTTATCATTTGGCTCAGTTGTTCCTTCACCAATAATTGGGAACGATGCATCATCCAAAACAGCATAACCTTTCATCACCCAATAGACAAAAGAACCATAATATGGAAAGGTAAATTCATTTGGGTTTTTATCATTTTGGCCTGCAGAATTTTTATCCTTGAATTCAGCAGGATAAGCCCAAATCAATAAGGGTAATTTTTCTTTTTTTACTAAATCATAGCCAACTGGTAAATATAAGGTTCCGGTTAAATCAACACCGTCTTTGCGTTTATACTTAATCACTTCTTTATAAACGTCTTTTATGCTTTCAAACGGATTTGCGAAGAATGTTATTTGTGTTAGCTTTTCTTTGGATTTAATATTTCTAAAATAATAATTTGGATAATCATTTTTAGATTGAATCATAACCAAAACCTCTCCTTTTTTAAAATCTTCAATCCCCAATAAATCCTCTTTTTTATCTTTCATTTTCGAAGTATAAAGGCGTTTAGATTTCAATGTTTCTAGATTAAATTCGTCGATAAAAGGAAACTGCCCATCTTTCGTATTACCATCACCGATAAGGTAAATATTGCCGTTTTCAATGGCTAAAACTTCGCGATTGAACTGATTCTTTTTCGTTTCAAAATTTCCAGGATCAGCATAAATATCCTGAGAATTCCGATCGAATATAATTTTAGGCGCTTGACTTGGATTAGACGGATTTATAAGATACGTTTTCGTATTTCTAGTATCATACCAATCATCATAAACAATCGCCAGTGTTTCATTTCCCCAAATAATTCCACTGAAACGTTGTTGTATTTTAGTAATGGAAGTAGCTTCGCTTGTGAACGGAGCCTCCCATTGAAAAAGTTCATCTCTAAAGTCCACTTTATTTGCTTGATCACCTTCATCCAGCGCAATAACATAGCCTAAAGTTGCTGGTTTATCAGAACGCCAGCTCATATTTCTTTTTCCTTTTCGCACAGATGAAAAACCTTTTGGCATAATTTCACTTAATGGAACTTCGTTTACTACCTTAATTTCTTTTCCTGAATTATCATATATAGTTGTTGTTTGAGGAAATCGACTTAAGGGAACTATATAAGAATAGGGTTTTTTAATGGTTGTCAATAGCAAATATTTTCCATCCGGAGAATAACTTTCTCCAGTGTAAATTGCTTGTGACTTGAATAATTCTATAGCGCCTGAAAGCGAAACTTTATATAATTCTGAAGTAACTAGCGCATCAAAATTATCTTCATCCACCTTGTTTTTCAATAAATCAGGATAGGTTCTATTTTGTGATTTTGAGCCATCACTTATCATAACAGTTGGGCCTTTTGGCAAATCTTTTTTTACATCAATTAAAGCTGGTCGATTTTTTGGGAGAATTTTTACTAAAAGGGTTTCATTGTCACTCATCCAATTATATGGGCTCCCTAAATTAGCATTCAAATTAGCATCAGTTATTTTTGTTGCCTCTGCCGTAGCAACATTAATAAACCACAATTCAACACCAGTATTCGTCGTATTTGTAAACGCTATCTTCTGCTCATTTGGTGACCATGAAACATAGGCTATTTTAGGGTTTTTTGGCAAGCCACTTACTTGAACCTCGGTTTTACTACTAATTTTTCTAATTTTTAAATTATTGATGTACGAAATCGTACTTGAAATATTGGTAATCGGATTAATGCGAAGGCCACCTAATCGAATTTCTTCTTGATTGAGTTCATCTAATGTTTTATACGTATTTCTGTAACTCAACAGCATGTACTCTTTTTTGGTATCCATATTTACTGATGGCGCCCTTTCAAAATCAGCTAAAGCAAGTATTTCTTTCGAAGGCAAGTGATAAACTATATTTTCTTGAGCTGAAACAGATAAGAAAAGTAAAAAATTAAACACTACAAAACATGTTTTCATAAGCAAGGGGATTAATAAAAATAATATTGTACTAAAGTAAGGAATTGTGGATTGCTGAAAATCTATCTTGGAAGTTTTTTATTGAACATGCGATCTAAAATTCTTAGCACCTTTATAATTTTCATTCAATTAAACTTAAATAGCCTTACCTTCGCGCCATTGTCAATGTCTAGATTGCTTTAAAATTTTATATGAAACGCATAAACGAATACAAAAAAGTTTTTGAAATTGAAAACGAAATCGATCTAACAGCATTAAAACTGACTTACCGAAAGTTAGTCAAACAGTGGCATCCTGACAAGTTTCAAGATGGAGATCCCTTAAAGGAGGAGGCAGCGATCAAAGGTCGACAAGTAGTAGATGGCTACCATTTTTTAGTGAGCATTGCTCCGGAAACAAAAGCCGCAAATTTGGCTGAATATACCACTACCGTGAATGAAAGTGGCATTGCAGATTTTAAACACAAAGGACTTTTATTAGAGATAACCTTCACTGATGGTTCGACCTATGAATATTTCGGTGTGAACGCGAATGTGTATAAAAAGTTGATTAATTCAGATAAGCAAGTTCGTTTTGCCAAACGATTTATCTACGAAAGTTACCTGTATCGAAAATCAAAAAAAGCAACGGAAGGAGAAGAGTAGGTGACGTGTTTTAATTTCTTGCTATTTTTTCATTACGGCTAATTGACTCAAGGCTATTCTACCAAGGTTGGATTAAAACTGGTCATCACCTTGCTCTTGTTCTTTTCAGGGTCGTATACAAGTTGATAAAGATCTTTACCCTCTTCATATTCAAAATGATAACACAGGGAATTGATGCAGTATAGAAAGTAAAGTTCGTAACCCTCTAACGCTCTTTCTGCATGAATGATATAGACAAATTGATCATCTGAAGGATTGACAAAATAGGCAGAGAAATACACGTTTTTTCCTTTATTAAATACCAAGGAATCAGTTGGAAACCGGTTAGCTTTGATAACTGAATTTACTAGTTTCTTGACATCCGACTCTTTATCCAAGTGAACGAAAAAGTTACCAGCGCCAACTTGAATGAATTCCTCATTCATATTTTGATATTGTGCTTTGAGTGGACTAGCTGCTCCTATTAGGAGTATGGCTATAAAAATAATTGCTTTCATGGGCTTTATATATTAGTGAGTTATTTATTAATTTTTCTTTGCGCTTTTTCCTTGATTAGGCGATAAGCCAGTTATCGCGGGATCATAAATCAATGAAATTCGTGATTCATTTTCTGTGATATCGTAGAAATAACGATACCTATTTTCCATATAGTAACAGAAAATGTTGTATCCCATCACATTTTGTTGCTTTGATTTGACACAATGAATTACTAAGACAAACTCACTATTTAATGGGTCAATGTAAGACCTTGCCAGCATCAAATTTGTTCCTTTACCAAAGCTGAAATCGGTATCCATGTTGTTGTCTTTTAGCGTTTCCAAAATGATGCGTTTGGCATCTGATTCTCGCTGTACAAATAAGAAGAAATTTCCTTTTCCAAATTCCTCAAACTTTTGCATGGTTAACCATTGTGCTTGACTAGTAGGAATGTATAAAAGGAGCAGTGCAAGGATGATCGTGTATCGTTTCATAGTAGTTGATTTTTTAAAGTGAATTATTTTGTTGATGCCTCAACATTTTTGCTCGAGTACATGAGAAGAAACGCAATGGAAATTTTTGGTAACAAAAAAAGAAGGGGAGAGGTTTCCGCTTTCTGCAACAATACGTCCAAGCGCCTTATTCTAACTATAGGATTGCTGAACTTTTTTTATTTGACACAAGTGGTGTTTCCTTCGCAGCATTCCATTTTTGGTTGGGAATGCCCGTTATTTTGAATGACTTCTATTTTGGGACTGATGTAAGGAATCCCCAAATTCAATCCTCTCAAAATCATCAAAAGGGCAGCAATACTTAGGAAATACGGAATAGTTTTTTGAAAAGCTATTCTTTTTTTGACCGTATTTGTATAAAGCGAAAAGAAAAAAAGACTTGGAAGCGTTCCTAATCCGAATGCTATCATACACAAAATACTACCAAGCGTTGAGGCACTGGCAATTGCATTTAACAAGCCAAAATAAACCAAACCGCAAGGTAACATGCCGTTCAAAAATCCGGTACCTAGGAGTAAAGACTTATTCGGATCGTCTTTGAGTTTTCGATATAAATGGGATAATTTCCGACTTATAAATCCCGTTAAGGAATGTTGAAATGGCAAGGTATTACCTAAGCTAAACCAGGCCATTATTAGCATTAATATTCCAATAGAAATACTGATCCATTGCAAAGGAATAAAGAGAAATAGACCGATTCCAACCCATCCACCAATTAAACCTAAAAGAGCATAAAATCCAATCCTTCCAGCATGATAAATAAGAATATCGGGCACCGTTTTCTTAAATCCTTTTGTGGAGGTTGGAACAACGAGAACCAAGGGACCACACATTGCTACACAATGCAATGAACTAGATATTCCAATAATAAATCCGCTAATAATTGACCAGATCATTTAATTTCTATTGGAAAGTTTTGTATACAACTATCAGCATGAATAACATATGAAGCTTTCACCTCATAGTGCCCTTTATTCAAAAATCCTTTTCGAAGGAGGTATTTATTTTGCTTCGTAAAATGCAAGGTCAGTTCCTTGTCCAGTCTTTTATCATTGGGCCGCATGAAGTACAACTTAAGTTTAATGGGCATTAACGAATCAGGTATTTCTACCAAAATCATTTCATTGATTACTGCGCTCAATTTAAGCGGGGATTTAAATCTTTGCGCGTTTTTTTGCGCATTGATATCATATTGATACGCTCGATCCTTTAAGTAATAGTCATCGCTAACTAAATCTGAACCTGCTTTTTGCATAAGTATTCCAAGTGTTACAATAAATACAACAAAGAGAATCATGCTAATGATAATACCGTTTCTAAATTTCATAATTATATAAAGGGGCCAATTATTTTCGTTTTCTTTTTTTCAATTAACTTATGATTCCCATATATTTCAATGGTAATTTTTTTTTCTCCATCTTCCAGCATTGAATTGGGGGCTTTTATTAAAAAACGATCTTTTAATTGTTTCCCTGAATTTAGTTTCATTTTCTTTCCAATGCGTTCAATAACAACTTTTTTATCAGGGCACTTAAGGTTAATTTCATAGTTGATATGTGTTTTATTTAGAATGCTAATTTCAAATATATTAGTAATCATTCCATCATCAGTTATCGTATAAGTTGAACCTCTTTGCCGCATGATTTCGGTTTCAAAATCTTTACGTGTTATCATAAGAGTTAGCAAAACCACTATTAAGGCTAAAAGTAAAATTGAATATGCTTTAACCCTGGTGGTCCATTCAAACCCTTTTTTTTCTTTGATGCCATTTTCTGATACAAAACGAATTAAATTTTGTTCCATTCCAACAGCATGCATCATACTATTGCATTCATCAATACATGCGGTGCAATTAATACATTCCATTTGCGTCCCATTTCGAATATCAATGCCCGTTGGACATACCTGTACACAACGGTTACAATCAATACAATTTCCTTTCTGAACTTCCTCTCGATTTTCACCTTTATGTATTTTCGCTCTAGGTTCCCCAATGCCTTTATCATACGCAACAACCATCGTATTGCGATCCAACAGCACTCCTTGCAATCTGCCATATGGACAAATAGTAGTGCAAACTTGTTCCCTTAACCAGGCGAAAACGCCATAAAAAACTAAGGTGAAAATAGCAATCGACATCAGGCCACCTAAATGATGTTTTATGTCATCATTTTGTATGGACCATAAGTGTTCACTTCCGATAAAATAGGCAAGGAAGGTGTTTGCAATTAGAAATGATACGATCAGGAATGAAGTGTGTTTGGCAATTTTTTTGGCAATTTTAGAGGCACTCCACTTTGCTTTGTTTAGTAATTGCTGTTCTTTAAAATCTCCCTCTATCCAGTATTCAATGCGTCGAAATATCATTTCCATGAATATAGTCTGGGGACAAACCCAACCACAAAATAATCTACCGTAAATAATGGTGAAGAAAATTATAAAAACGATGAAAAGAATGAATCCTATGGCGAATAGGTATAAGTCTTGTGGCCAAAATATATTTCCAAATAAGACAAATTTTCTATCGATAATATTGAACAAGAGTAAGGGTTCTTGGTTGATTCTTATGTGTGGTGCACAAAATAAGAAAATAACTAAAAAGTAGCTGGTAATTTTTCGCCATTCATAAAGTTTCCCTTTAGGTCGTTTTGGAAAAATCCACACTCGTTTCCCCTGCTCATTAACGGTCGAGATATGATCTCGAAATTCGTCCGCTTCCATAAAACTATTTTTCTATTTTATCTCCTTGTGCTGGTTTTGTTCCTTGAATGAATGGTAACTGAAGAACATAGCTAGAAACTTGTTGAATTTCGACTGGGTTTAATTTAGAGGCATGCTCAGGCATACCATTAGGTTGCCCATTTTTAATTGAATAAAAAACATCTTTAATATCAAAACCATAAATCCATGCCTTATCCGTTAAATTAGGGCCCACATCTCCTTCGCCCGTTTTCTTATGACACAAGATACAGTTTGTATTGAAAATTTCTTTGCCTTTTGCCAAGTCATCAGGCGCTATTAGAAGTTTCACGTTGGTTTCATCAACGTTCATAGCGTTTTGATATAGGTATGCTTTTATATCGCGATTGGCCTGAATAACCTCCTTGTCGTAGGCTTTGATTTGAAGGTCGGAATATCCAATGACATGATAATTGAATAAATAAATTACCGCAAATACTATCGTTGCAATAAACCCCCATGTCCACCAAGGCGGAAGATTATTATCCAATTCACGAATTCCATCATATTCATGATCCATTAGAATTTGGTGTTCTAATTCGATAGGAACGGTATCGGTCAAAATAGCATTAAACTTTTCAAGCACTTTTTTTGGAACTTTCACTTCTTTTTCCGGAAGAATCATGGTCATAAACCGTTTGAAGATCGCTCTTAGGTATAGCAATACACCTAATAATAACAGGTCTATCGCTAGTAAAAAATATAGGTCTGTTTTTTCCACCAAGAGCCATGGCATTTTTTCGGTCGTTTCTCCATAAGACATAAAGTTAAACCCATATACCTGTGAATTAGACCCCATCAATCCAAATGTGATTATCAAAATAATTATCGGAAGAAGATGGGATCCTTTTGCTATTTTTTCCTTGAAAAAGTCTGATTTTATTAAACTAATAATTGATGCGGACATGATTAATATGGCAATGATGAGAATTATTCCGAGCACTAGAAAGCCGTAGAAAACTTCTAGATTACTAACATAATTAGGAATTATTTTTACCGTCTTTTTATTCGTTTTAAGATCGTTCGGGTTCACAGCGATAGCTGGCGAATAGGAATCAATGTAGGTGAAAATGGCATCTAACTCTCCCTTTGTTACCGTTTGATTGGGCATAACTGTCGGACTATAATCTTTAATTTGAGTGGCCATTTTACTTTCTCCAGAAACGATAAGACCTGCTGAGTTTTCAACCCATTTGTATATTAATTCACCTTCTTGAGCGGCTTCCCATTTGGCTTTAACCCCCATTAATTTAGGCCCCGTTCCGTTTTTGTCTTCCATATGACAAGTGTTGCAACGAGATTTAAACAATTGTTTTCCATCCTGGCCTGCAAGGGAAAAAGGAAGGGTAAAAGTGAAAATTGCTATCCAGCGTATGAACTTGTTTCTCATGATATTCATTAATTAATCGTTGATAGAATCTTTTAAAGGCATTTCACTTAATTCTTCAATGGTAGATTTCGACATGCGAATTACTTTGTACACCACCAAAAGAAAAAAAGTGCTAAACAATACAAGTGATATTAATGGAAAGTATTCCACATTGTAAATACTCGTTAAATTATGTTTTATGAATCTTAACATCCTTGTTATTTTTTATTATTAACTTTTTTAACATCTGTTCCTAAGCGTTGTAGATAAGCGATTAGAGCAATCAATTTTTTAGTTTCAAGTTCCTTGATTTTGGAAGCTTCACTTACTCCATTTAAGGCTCCTTTTGGCGTATTTTTGACAATGTCAGTGGCAATTAAATGTGCTTGATTTTTCAAATCAGCCGCTGCTTTAAGGTCAAACCCACGCAGGTAGGGCACGCCCAATGTTTGCATGGCGCGAATCTTATTGTCGATCATTGAATAATCAATGTTATATCGTTCTCCTTTTAACCAGGCATATGCAGGCATTATGGATCCTGGAGAAACAACTTTTGGTCGGATTAAATGTTGGTAATGCCAAAAGTTACTACGCACACCTCCTTCTCTTGCCAAATCGGGTCCGGTTCTTTTTGAGCCCCATTGGAAGGGATGGTCGTATACAAATTCACCCGATTTAGAGTATTCTCCATACCTCACAGTTTCAAAACGCAAGGGGCGAATAAGCTGCGAATGACAGTTGTAGCATCCCTCGGAAATATAGACATCTCGCCCTTCTAATTCTAATGGCGTATAAGGCTTCACTTCTTTAATTGTAGCGATATTACTCTTCACAATCATAGTAGGAATTATTTCCACGATGCCGCCAATGCCCACAATAATGATACTCAACACCATGAATTTTATTGGTTTTCTTTCGATGGCTCGGTGCCAATATTCTTTTTCATGTGCTACATTTTCAACTCGTAATGCTGGAGCTTCCGCTTCTTCATTGGCTAGGAATTGACCTGCTCTAGCAGTTTTAACAAGATTGTAGAACATCATTATTGCACCGGTTAAATACAATAATCCCCCCAAAGATCGCAGTAAATAGAAATTTTTCATTTCTATACTTGTCTTGATAAAATCGGCATTTACCAATGTGCCATCCATTTTGAATTCTTGCCACATTAAGCCTTGCATGAATCCCGCGATATACATTGGAATGGCATAAAGTATAATCCCTAAGGTTGCCAGCCAGAAATGTTGATTGGCCATTCTTTTGGAGTAAAGTTCCGTTCTAAAAAGTTTTGGGAACAACCAGTATAATACACCAAAAGTCAACATGCCATTCCATCCTAATCCGCCGATGTGAACGTGGGCAATAATCCAATCTGTAAAATGTGAGATTACGTTGATGTTTTTTAGCGAAAGCATGGGGCCTTCAAACGTAGACATCCCGTAACACGTTAAGGCCACCACCATGAATTTCAGCATTACATCGTCCCGTACTTTATCCCATACACCACGTAAAGTCAATAATCCATTTAACATTCCCCCCCATGATGGCGCGATTAACATAACAGAAAAAGCCACCCCTAAACTTTGCGCCCAATCTGGAAGAGTTGAATATAATAGATGATGAGGTCCTGCCCAGATGTAAATAAAGATCAAAGACCAAAAGTGAATAATGGATAATCGATAAGAATAAACGGGACGTCCTGTTGCTTTTGGAATAAAGTAATACATCAATCCTAGGTATGGCGTTGTAAGGAAAAATGCCACAGCATTATGTCCATACCACCATTGAACTAAGGCGTCTTGAACTCCCGCATACCAGGAGTAACTTTTGAAGAAGCTGATAGGTAATTCAAAAGAGTTAAAAATATGCAACATAGCAACGGTTACGAAAGTGGCG
>Ga0208858_1000196_pt1 | contig 12978 bp, 7 predicted proteins | sample LakMenEpi16Nov12_FD_150704 | JGI IMG/M metagenome (GOLD analysis project Ga0208858, IMG submission 150704) | Freshwater microbial communities from Lake Mendota, WI - 16NOV2012 deep hole epilimnion (SPAdes) | ecosystem: Environmental > Aquatic > Freshwater > Lake > Epilimnion/Euphotic zone ...
TTATACTTATGTTTGGACAGGAGGATCAACAGCTCAAAGTGCTATTGGTGTTCCAGCTGGCACCTATACAGTAGTTGTGACAGATGCGAATGGTTGTACAACAACAATAAGCGCTACGATCACTCAGCCTCAAGCTCCTCTGAGCTTAGCAACGACACAGGTAAATGTGTTGTGTTTTGGAAATAGTACGGGATCAATCGACCTTAGCCCATCGGGCGGCACACCTGGTTATACATATGCATGGTCAAACAATTCAACGATTCAGGACCCACTTAATTTAATAGCGGGAACCTATACAGTAGTTGTAACAGATGCGAATGGTTGCATAGATACAACTGGCGTTATCATTACTCAGCCACAATCGGGCCTATCTTTATCCAGCACTCAGGTGAATGTATTGTGCTTTGGAAATAATACTGGAGCTATCAATTTAACAGTTACTGGCGGTACCGCTCCATACACCTACGCTTGGTCTAATAATACAACGGCTCAAGATCCTTCAAACCTAATTGCAGGGGTGTATACTGTAACAGTAACCGATGCCAACAATTGTACTGCCACACTAAGCATCACCATCACGCAGCCTACTACTGCAGTATCTATTTCAACAACTGTTCAAAACATCTTGTGCTTAAATGGCACAGGATCGATAAATTCCAGTCCAGCGGGTGGGGTTTCTCCTTATACCTACAGTTGGAATAATCAAGCTATAACCCAGAACATAACCAATCTTCAGGCGGGTAACTATACGGTGACAGTGACCGATGCTAATGGTTGTACGGCCAATGCAGTTGGTGTAGTGGCTATTACCTTGAGTACTGTTCCGGTTCAAATAAATAATTCAACGGGAACTAATGTGCTGACCTGTACCACCCCTGCTATTAGCTTGCAAGCAACGGGGGGCGTTACCTATACTTGGACAGGTGGTCAAACACCAAATGCTGCTAATAATGTGATTACGATTCCAGGTTCTTATACCGTAAATATGATTGACCCCAATGGCTGTCCTGTTTCTCAATCAATTGTTATTACACAAAATATAACACCACCAACTTCAGGAATTACCAATTCTACAGGATCTACCATCATTGATTGTAATGCTCCGGCTATTAATTTATTAGCTACAGGCGGAGGGACTTATCAGTGGAATAATGGTTTGGGGACTAATGCTGCCCAAAGCATAAGTCAAGCGGGAAGTTTTACCGTAGTGGTTACGGCCGCAAATGGGTGCTTGGATTCTTCAACTGTAGTATTAACAGTGGCTCCCGTTCCTTTGGTTACTGGAATAGATACAACTATTTGTTCAGGGCAGTCTGTTCTTATCACACCTGTTTATTACCCTACGGGTGGGCAAGTAATTTGGACTAACGGCCAAACCACCCCAAATTTAACAGTTACACCTACAAGCACTACCATGTATAGCGTATTGTACACATGGAATGGATGTACTGCAACGGAGGACATCATTGTTACCGTTAATCCGACTCCAACATTAAGCGTTACAAGTTCCAGTATTTGTTTTGGAGACACAACTGCTGTTGTGGCTCAAGCTAATTTAGCCAATGGTGTTTACAATTGGATCTCGCTGAATCAGACTGGTCCGAATTTAACGGTATTCCCTACCCAAACTACTAGTTATACCGCAACGTATACCCTTAATGGTTGCACGAGTGCTCAGGCAACCGGAACGGTAACAGTAAATCCGCTTCCAATAGTAAGCGTGGCTGATATGACGATTTGCCAAGGCCAGCCTGGAACATTGAGTGCAATCGTCAATCCAGCAGGAGGAAATTTTGCTTGGTCTCAGGGCGGAACCTCAGCAACGATTACTGAGACGCCTAGCAGCACGTCTGTTTACAATTTAACTTATACAGCAAATGGTTGTGTAGGAAATGCTGTAAGCGCTTCTATCATTGTTTTACCCTTGCCTCTTGCCTCATTCAGCGTGAATAACACCAGCGGGTGTGTTCCTGTTACGGTGAGCCTTTTAGCAGATACCATCGGTCAAAATGCTACTTACGCATGGACATCTACTGGCGCCGGATCTCAAATTGGCGCAAATCCACAGATGACGTTTGTAAATGGAGGGTGTTACGACGTCACCCTAATCGCCACCTTAAATGGTTGTTCCAATTCAACAACCTCTGCATCTTTAATTTGCGTTCAAAATTATCCTGTTGCTAACTTTTACACTTCTCCGGGATCATTTTCACAGAACAACCAAACATTGAGTTTTATAAATACAAGCATTGGAGCAAGTGGCTACATTTGGAATTTTGGCGATGGAAGTTTATCCAATGAGGAAAATCCAAATCATTACTTTCAAGGTATTACCGGTGATGAAACCATTACTTTATTAGCCTCGACATCTATGGGGTGCATGGACAGTATTTCAATAGAAATCCCTGCTAATTTGGGCGAAATCTATTACATCCCCAATACTTTTACGCCTGATGGTGACAAGTATAATCAGGTGTTTAAGCCGGTATTTACGTCTGGTTTTTCAATTGATGGATATGAAATGTTGATATATAACCGTTGGGGCGAGCTTCTTTTTGAATCTCATAACCCTTATGCGGGGTGGGATGGTTCTTATGGACTAGAGGGCTTAGACTGTTCTACTGGAACATATAGTTATAAGATAAACATTAAATTGCAAGATAAAGAAGAAGTGCTTATTATAATGGGCCACGTTAATTTATTAAGGTAGTAACTTCGGCAACCTAAGGTTTAATTTTGCGTATTGTGAACCGTTAGTGTATTTTTGTAAACATGAATGTATTTAGTATGAATTTCAAAAAAGTAATTTTTTTAGCTTTTATTTTATTTGCCGCAACGCGGAGCTTTTCACAAACTCAAATTTCTGTAGGGACACAAGTAAATACTTTTACCTCCATGATCAGGGGGTATCACTTTACCGCTCCGGCAAATTTTACTATTTGTGGATTAGAAGTGCCAACCAATGCTAGCCAAGGATTACAAACGATAAGAGTAGTTAGGTTTAATGCTGGTATCACACCACCTGCTTTTCCTGGAGTCACAAATAACTTCGTTCAATTATTTACGGTGACCAATAATCCTTCAGGAATTATTCCCTGCAACATTACTGTTACCGCAGGGGACGTTATTGGTGTGTACGGCGTAAGGGGCGCTTGCGTAAATAGCTATGGACCAACGCAGTTTGTTACCAATATCATGGGGATTAATACAACTTTACGGAGAAGTGGCATGCAATCTTGTCCCACAGGCGGTCAAGCCATGGCCAATATATGGTCCGAAGTAAATTATAACATTGGGCGCATTTGGATGTACATTAACTGCTGCGCTGCACCGACTGCTGTAGCATCAAACTCAGGTCCAGTATGTTCTGGAAGTCCCCTGACTCTTACGGCGACACCTACTCCTGCCAATCCAGCATCCGGAGTATATACGTACAGCTGGACAGGACCAAATGGATTTCAATCAAATGTAGCAAACCCAACCATACAAAATCCAAGCGCGGCAACTGCGGGGACTTATACTTGCACCATCGCTAGCCCAAGCTGTGGTTCGACAACTGCGACTACCACCGTGGTGATTAACCAATCGCCAAATGCTCAAATTACAAACTCAACAGGCACTACTATCATAGATTGTAATGCGCCAGTAATTAGCATCTTGGCTTCAGGAGGAGCAAGCTATGCTTGGGATAATGGTTTGGGCTCTAATGCTGCAGCAACGGTTTCTACAGGCGGCACTTACACAGTTACTGTTACAAGTAACCAAGGTTGCACCTCCACCGCTGCTATTACAACAACCGTTGCCCCAACTCCTACCATTGTTATTAATGATGCAACCATTTGTACAAGCCAATCTACCACACTCAATGCTGCGGTTACTCCTGCAGGAGGCGCTATTCAGTGGAGTAATGGACAAACGGGAAGTTCTATCACTGTTAATCCAATGCAAAGCACAGTTTACAGCGCTACTTACACGTGGAATGGTTGTACTGCTGCTGATTCTGCTTTGGTTACCGTTAATCCAACGCCGACAGTAAGCGTAAACAGCGATACGATTTGTAACGGAGATACCACGGTATTAACAGCGACACCGGATTTAACAGGAGGCACTTTTTTGTGGTCGAATAACCAAACGACACAATCCATTAATGTTAACCCTGGTTTACCAGGTACTACCTACAGCGTAACGTATACAATCACCGGGTGTTCGGCCCAAGCTTCTGGTACTGTTACCGTGAAACCAGTTCCAGTTATTACCATAGCACCAGTAATTATCTGTTTCGGACAAGTTGCCACTCTAACCGCTGTTCCTAACCTACCGGGAGGATCCTTCTTATGGACAACAGGAGGGGAGACAACGAATTCAATAAGTGTATCGCCAACTAATACAACAAACTATTCTGCAACTTATACATTATTAGGATGTGTAAGTCCCATGGCCACAGGTCAAGTTACTGTGAAACCACTTCCTTTAATGCCATTCACAGCTGATACAACTTATGGTTGCGTTCCTTTAAATGTTACTTTCACACCGAATACTAGCAATCCATTAACTACTTATCAATGGACTTCTAGCAATGGGTTTACAGGGACAGGTTCACAGGTCCAAGTTTTATATACTGTAGGAGGTTGCTCAGACGTGAGTGTAATTGGAACATTAAATGGTTGTGTTGATAGCGCCACCATCAATGATTATATTTGCGTTCAAAATTACCCCACCGCGGAATTTGATCCATCAACCTTATTATTTACTGAAACATCCCAAACCGTTAGCTTCGATAATAGTAGCTTAGGTGCTACCATTTACTTATGGGACTTTGGAGATGGTGAATTTTCAAGTGAGTTTTCACCCTCGCACTTGTTTATGGGAACAGGTTCGGGCTTTGAGGTCACTCTTATCGCCTCCACGAGTATGGGTTGTATTGATAGCACCTCTGTTGCTATAGCACCTCAGCAAGGGGGTATTTATTACATCCCGAATTCATTTACACCAGATGGCGACTTGTACAATCAAGTATTTAAACCGTTTTTTACAGCAGGATTTGATATTTATCAGTATAACATGCAAATTTATAATCGTTGGGGAGAAATTATATTTGAAACTAATAATTTGGATTTTGGCTGGGACGGTTCTTATGGTTTAGAGGGCACCGATGCTTTACCAGGATCATACACCTATAAAATAAACATTAAGGTTCCAGATAATGACGATAGAGTTATCATAACGGGGCATGTTAATTTAATTCGCTAAAATTAATAGAGGCGAATATTCCTTCACTTTTTTGGAAAGGAGAGCATACTCTTAACTCTTTTAAATACTAAATTATTCCTGCGAGAAGTAGTCAGATACTAAACAATCATTGAAACACGTTATTGTAGCCGCAAACGACTAAATATTTAGCTAGCTTGTGGCAATCAATAACATGGAAAACAAACAACTATTATTAGCTGAGTACGATAAAAACCAAGGATTTTCACTACAGCAGCATCTTCAAAAAAAAGGATGGGAGACCACATTAGCACGCACTGGTATGGATGCCCACCTCAAATACCAAACAAACAAGAACGGGTACGACTTTATTATTTTAGATGTATGCTTACCAGAAATGGATGGTTTTTCCCTTGTAAAGAAAATCAGAGAAACTGATCAAAAAACCCCCATTCTGATTTTATCAGCCAAAGGACTAAAAGAAGATAAATTGGAAGGTTTTAGCCTTGGTGCCGACGACTATGTAACAAAACCCTTTTCGATAGATGAACTATTAGCTAGAATGGACGCCATTTTCCGTCGAACGGGTCAACAAAAAAGAAATAATAAGCCCGCCATTAAATTAGGTCAACTTATGTATCAGCCAGAATTAAGGTTGCTGCACCTTGCTTCTGAAATAAAAAAACTCACGACAAAGGAAAATCAATTACTACATTTGCTTTTTGTTCATAAGAATGATGTGTTAAATAGACAAGAAACACTACGAACAATTTGGGGCGATGATAATTACTATAATGGTAGGAGCATGGATGTATATATTTCAAAATTACGAAAACTATTAATGGAGGATCCCGCTTTAGAAATAATGAATGTTCATGGGCTTGGCTTCAAACTATTAATTAAATAATAGCTTCGAGTAATGCAAAAACAATTCTTTTCTAGTCTTTTTCTAACGATATTATTAAACTTACTTATTAAACCAATAGCCATATTTTTAATAGATGCAACGGTTCAAAATAGGGTTGGACAGGCAGAATATGGACTTTACTTTACCTTATTAAATTTAACGGTTATTTTTAATATCTTTTTAGATTTTGGCATTAATAACTATACCACCAAAACCATCGCCCAAAACACGCATAATTACACTAGCTATTTCGGTAATTTGATGGCTTTTCGGTTTGTTTTATTCATTATATATTGCATTGTTATTTTTCTATTTGCTCTTCTTTTAGGGTATAAATGGCGCGAGTTTTATTTACTGTTATTTCTTGTATTTAACCAACTATTGATTCTGTCTATAGCGTTCTTTAGAAGCCATTTTACAGGCCTACATTTATTTAAGACAGACGCTGTTATTTCCATTATGGACAGAGGATTACTTATCCTAATTGCAGGATCAATTTTGTTTGTTTTTACAAGTGACACTTCCCGAATAGAATGGTTTATTTATACTCAGACCTTGTGTTATTTACTTACATTTTTCATTGCGATATTCTTACTTCGCAAAAAAAATATAGGTCCGTTTTTACTTTGGGATTTTAACTTTAGCATGTCAATTGTAAAAAAAAGCCTGCCCTATGCACTCCTGATATTATTAATGATACTATATAATAGGAGTGATGTTGTTATTTTAGAACGGTTTCACTCAAATGGCCGGGTTGAGGCAGGGTATTATGCACAAGGTTTTCGGCTTTTAGATGCTGTATATATGTTTGGGATGATATTCGCAGGCTTGTTATATCCAATGTTTTCGCGCTTATTAAAAGAATCAAAAAAAGAAGTTGTGGCCTTATTAAAAACCGCCGGCAACCTACTGATAGGTGGTGCTATTGTATTAGTAATAATTTCCACATTTAATGCGCGTTGGCTGCTTTCATTGCTGTATGATAATGTTCAAACAACAGCAGTATTTTCTTTTTGCTTCTTAATTATCTGCTTTATTCCAATTAGCATGAATTTCATATTCGGCACATTATTAACGGCAAGCGGCCGATTGAAGACACTAAATATTATTTCTTTCTTTGGTGTCTTAATTAATTTCACCAGTAATGCTCTTCTAATACCAAGTATTGGAGCAAAGGGAGCCGCTATTTCAGCACTCATTACCCAATGTTTTGTAGCAGGAATACAATTTTATTATGCCTATCAATCCATACAGCTCAACATAACACCGAAAGCGCTACTTAGCTATGTTTACTTGGTTTCGATTTTATTACTTTCAGGGTTTTTTAGTATGTATTTTGGTTTAGACCATGGCCTTGCTGCATTAATGCAATTACTATTAGGAGGACTATTATTATTTATCTTTTCATTTATTAATCTAAAAAACATAAAAAACATATTAATAATTAAGGAAGAAACCAATAATTATCCAATAAACTAGTTAAGAGGAATCTTGAAAATACCGTACCTTCGTTTAAAATAGAAAAACAATGGAAAATAATAAAACCACCTTAGAACAAAGTCAAAAAACACTTTTACAATTTCTATTGGCAAAAAAGAAACCGATACTTATTATTACATTTTTGGTTGCGATAGGGGCTACAATATCTAGTTTATTAATGACGCCTTTGTATTTGTCTTCTGCTATCGTTTTTCCTGCTGCCACCAGCAGCGTATCTTTTTCAGAGCAACGTAACGCAAAATCTGCGGCAATGGATTTTGGGGAGGAGGAGCAAACAGAGCAGTTGGTTCAAATTCTACAATCTTCTAGAATCCGAGACAAAATAATTAGTCAATTTAAGTTGATGTCACATTATGGTATTGATCCTACCGATGTTAATAAGAATTATAAATTAACGAATGAGTATAATGGTCATTTTTCATTTGAGAGAACGCGCTATGGCTCAATTAAAATTGACGTGCTAGACGAGGACCCTAAGTTGGCAGCAGCTATGGCGAATAAAATAGTTGATTTAATCGATACGGTAAAAAACGACATGATTTCTGAGAGGACGATACCTGCTTTTGAGGTTAATCGACGAAAGAAAACTCAAATGGAACGGGAAAGAGATTCTGTTTTAACCTGTCTAGATAGTTTGGCAGAGCTAGGAGTGATAGCATTAGATGTTCGGTCTAATTTATTTCAAGCTTATGTAGATTCAAAAGATGCAACAGATCGTGCGGAGTTAAAAAGAAAAATTGAAATTAATATGAAGTATGGGGCAAAATATGACGGACTTGAGTACATACGGAATGAAAAAACGGTGAAATTAGAAGATTTTAGAATCTCTTATGAACAGGCTGAGTCAGATGCCAATGCTAAATTTAATCACAAATTCATCGTTGAGCATGCCGTTGTTGCCGATAAAAAAGAAAAGCCAAAGCGGATGTTGATTGTATTTATTGCTACAATTGCCGGTTTCGTTCTGTCGGTATTTGGAATACTTTTAGTGGAGAAATATAAAGAGCTGTCAAAGTAAAACCCTTGCAGCATCCAAACTACAAAAAGACTATTTTCTTTGCCGTTTTTTTAAGCGCTTTTTTTGGGCTATCACTATATTACAATTCCCCTTACATTTTTATCGTTCCCCCATTTTTAGTGGCTTTTTATTTCGCTGTTTTTTATACTGAACAAACATTTTTATCCTTAGCTTTTTTAGCCCCCTTATCTATAAACATTGAGGAGTATACAGATCAATTGGGGCTCTATCTGCCTACAGAACCAATATTGTTTGGATTGCTTTTGTTGCTTATAGCAACTCAGCTTAGAGCGCCGTTTTTATCAAAAGAAATATGGACTCATCCAATAATTTACACATGGGTCATTATATTAATATGGACACTTATTACTTCTGTTACCAGTTCGAACCCTATTATTTCAGCCAAATTTTTACTTGCTAAATGTTGGTTTGTAATTCCCTTATTATTTTTCGGCACCCACTTTTTTCAAAACGAAAAAAACATTGCTCGGTTTTTTTGGCTTTTAATTCTTGGTGTATCAATTACCATACTTTATACGATTATAAATCATGCAGGCTATAGTTTTGGCGAAAAAGAAAGCCATTGGGTTATGTCCCCATTCTTCAAAGACCACACTATCTATGGGGCCATTGTTGCATTAACATTGCCGATTTCCATTGCCTTATTATTGTTGTCAAAAGGAAAGCCATTGGTTCAGTTATTATTATTTTTTATATCATTTATTATTTTGCTTGGTCTTTATTTTTCATATACACGCGCTGCTTGGCTGAGCGTGTTCTTTGCGCTATTAATTGCTTTTATAGTTCATGTTAAACTTAAGAAACAATTTATTTTAGCTGCAGCGTTCCTTTGTCTCGCGTATTTAACATACAATTACGATACAATACAGCTAGCCTTATCGCGCAATAAACAGGAGCATACAACAGAAGATTTTGGGGAGCGATTACAAAGTGCTGGAAATGTAACAACAGACGCATCAAATTTGGAACGCATCAATAGGTGGTCTTGTGCCATTGACATGGTTAAAGAAAGGCCTGTTTTTGGCTATGGCCCAGGGACATATTCATTTGAATATGCTCGATTTCAAAACCCAGAAAACCTTACCATTATTTCTACAAATTTTGGAAATTTGGGGAATGCCCATAGTGAATATTTAAGCGCCTTATCTGAAACAGGGGTTCCGGGCCTTTTGTTTTTTTTAGCGTTTGTGATTTTTGTTTTTTATAGGGCAATAACATTATATTATGCTACACCAATAAATGAGCAGAAAAAACGAATTTTTATCATGGCTATAATCATATCGCTTTCCACGTATTTTATTCATGCGTTTCTAAACAATTTTCTAGACACTGATAAGGCCTCTATTCCAGTATTCTGTTTATGCGCAATTATAGTTTCTCTAGATTTAAAGAGAAAATCAGGGGCTAATCCATAAGGATGGGTTTAGGGACTGGGTATCCAATCCAACAACCATATGAATTTCAAAGTGAAATATTGAAACACTTCCATTATCCAGCATAATGGTTCCAATTTCCTGTTTCGAGGTAATTTTATCGCCAAGCTTTACACTTGATTCTTGAAGATTGCTGTAAACGGTTCTGAAATTCGCATGTTTAATAATTACTACTTTGCCTGCGCCATTTACATTTATAACCGCGCTAACAACACCCTCAAATACCGCTCTAGCTTTTGAGTTAGCAATGCAAGTAATGTCAATGCCATTATTATTGGTAAAAACACCCGCTAATGTTGGATGAGGATTCTTGCCATATTTTTCGGTAATGGTACCATTTGAAACAGGTGAGGGTAAGCGGCCCTTATTTGCCTCGAAATTTTTACCCACTATCGCTCCTTCTGATGATATAGGCAATACAGGTTTAACTGTTTTTTCGGGTTCTTTTTTCTTTTCTGTTGTTACAACATCAGTCTTCACGTCTTTCTTCTTGGTTTCTTTCTTTGCAGCTGCCGCTTGTTCTGCCAAAACTCGTTCAGCTTCTTTTTTTCGTTCAACTTCATTAGCAGCAGCGATTTCCGCTTTTATTGCAGCGTTAATGCGTGATTTTAGCTCTGTTTTCTTTTTTTCATCTTCCTTAAGTAGCGCATACAATTTATCCTCTTCTTGCTTAAATTTTAGGTGGCTTTTTTCTTTAAGACTTTTGTCATATTCAATCTTTTCTCGCTCACTTTTCTTTTCGTTTAAAGCGATTTCTTTGGATGTTTTCTCCTCTTTAATAGAAACAATCTCATCGTTTATTAGTCCTTGATGTTGTTTGATTAGCCCCACTTGTTTACGCTGTAGATTTGCCACTTTTTTTAAATATAGATTTCTTTTTTGGGCTTCATTATACGAATTTGATGACAATAAAAACATTAACCGTCCTGCCTTATTTCTATTTTTATAGGCAAAAAAGATCATTTTTTTATATTGCTTTTTTAAATTATCGAGGCGAGTTACTAATTGTTTTATCTCATTTTCTTTTTCAATTACTTTAATTTCCGCTACGCGCACTTGGCCATCATAAATACGCACAAGCTCCTCTCGGTTTTTTATTTGCTTGTCTAATAATTTCAACTCAGTAAAAGAATTTTTGGCGTTGTTCTTTACCTTGTCTAGTAATGCTTTTGTTTGTGAGATTTTCTTTTCAATTATCTTCTGCTCTTTTTGTAGTTTCTCACTCTTTACTTGCCCATGGGCAACGCTACAAATAATGAAGATTAAAAAGAGGCTAATGACAGATTTCATATTGTTCAGGTATTATGAAAATTAATTCGAGAGGATTGTTTATTTCCACTTTTTCAAATAGAATACGTATAGTTAGTTGATTTAGTTCTGCTTTTATAACCAAATTCATTTCATAGGGTACGCTAATACCATTAATTTCTTGCCATGACAAATAGTTAATGAGAACAGTTGTATTATCTGAAGGGCTAATTATTTCAACTCTACTTAGTTTATTATGACTCGCGTTCAACCAATAATTTATAAAAATCTCTTTGTCTTCTGCGGACCGTTTAATTGTTGTAGACGCCTTACAATCCAAATCAGGGGATATTGTTATTGGCCGGTTGTTGTCATAATATAATGGCCTACCCAAGAATACTTCCTCTAAATTAGTTAGGCTAAGATTAAGGCCAAGAAGTTCCTTAAAATAGTCAAGAGATTGAGCGCTATAACATTTCTCTCTCTTATTTACTATAATTACACTATCACGTGAGATTGAGGCAAGGGCAACAGGAAAATTTAGGTAGCTTACTATGGCATGAATAGCGCTGTCTGAAACAATTTTCAAACTGGTTTTAAAGCTGAGGTCTTGGGATGAATCTGTGTAATTAACGCTAAGCTTGGAATAATACGTTTTCGGTTTAATTTGCGACAAGCTATCGAGCGCATCTAATATCTTCTTCTCTTGTGACGATATAGGTGCTTGAGTCGGAGTGTTCTGAGACAAAACCGTTGCTACTACTATGTCCTTTGAGCAAGAGCATAGGCAGACAATACACAAAAGACTAATTACTTGGCGCATAATATTTTTTATCAAGAATTTTTTGAGAGAGAACGTCATTTTTTGACCCTAAAATTTGAGCGACTTTCCATTCTTCAACGGCAGCATCTACCTTACCACTAAAATAGTATGCGTCACCCATCCAATCGATAATAACGGGGTTTTTAGCATCAATTTTCTTTGCTTCGCCTATGATTTGTAGGGCATCCGTGAAGTTTTGCTTCATTAATAATACAGTTCCTTTGATCGCCATATACAAAGCATTATCAGGCGCTTTAGAAAGCGAAATGTCAATCAGCGTAATGGCAAAATCTAGTTTTAGTTTGTTTTTAGCAAGTTGTAAGGCAAAGGCAGCGTTGATGGGGGCACTATTTGGGTATTTTAAAATTGCGCGATTATAGAAATCATAGGCTATATCAGGTTTTTTTAAACCAAAATTTGCCTCCCCTAATTGAGCAAGCATCTCTGCCTCGGTTTCATCATTTTTTATAATGTATTCTAAGCCAGCTTCAAGAAAACCAATTGCATCGGCATAGTTTTGCATTTTATTAGCGGAAATTCCAGCGGTAAGGTATGCAAAAGGATTGTTCGGAAAAAGGCTAATCGCATCTACACTATTCGTATAAAGTGAAGTCCATTTTTCTGATTGAAATTCAAGAAGTAATAGCTGCTGCCAAATAGGAAAAAGGCTGGGCTGAATGTCTACCGCTTTTTTATAGGCAACAATTGCGCCCTCCACATCATTATTTTTAATACAACAATCTCCTTTTATGGCAAATGACTTTGCGTTTTCAGGGTAGCGTGCCGTCATATAATCAACTAATTTCATTATTTCCGGTCC
>Ga0208858_1000197_pt1 | contig 12953 bp, 26 predicted proteins | sample LakMenEpi16Nov12_FD_150704 | JGI IMG/M metagenome (GOLD analysis project Ga0208858, IMG submission 150704) | Freshwater microbial communities from Lake Mendota, WI - 16NOV2012 deep hole epilimnion (SPAdes) | ecosystem: Environmental > Aquatic > Freshwater > Lake > Epilimnion/Euphotic zone ...
TCTTTTTATCCAATCTTCGAAACTGGGCGAATTTGGCAGTATTTTGCCCGTCAGCAAATCCGTGTTTTCCAATGCCCAAATCCTTTTGGCCTCTGCCAATGCCACATATTCCGCGCTGGGCTGGACGTATCCAGCCGAATGGCTCACCTTTTTTGGCTCTCTACGTCCATATTCCTTTTCGTAACCCTCGGGCAATGGAGCTACTTTTTTGAAGTCGGAAAGCGAATTGATGTAATCCTTGACCATTTTTTCGGTTTCTTGTGATATTTCTGGATTTGCTTCAATCTCGGCTTTTTCTGTTTTTTTGTTCTGGTGGGCCCGCTCCAATCGATCGGCTTCGCGCTCCAAGGCTAGGCCCATCCACTCGCTGATTGTGTCGGGTGTAAGCCTCCAGTTCTTTTGCCCGGTGCTGGGTGGCCTTTCTAGGCACTTGACCAGCACATCGACAGGGTCGTATTGATAGCGGTCTATTGTATCGATGGCAAGCAACAGCGCACTTTCTTCGTCAAAATTAGGCACTTGGTACATCTTAGCTATCTTAATCAACAGAGAGGCTATATGCCCTTCCAATGTTTCTTTATTCGGTTGCTCCTTCAGGATGGTGCCGGGCTTTAAGGAGGCTGGCAAGTTTATCGAAGTTAGGCTTAATGACTGATTTTCCATTGTTTTGTTGTTTAAGTTCAAATAATCCTTGCCATGAATTGGCTATACTTTCCTCTATCATTTTGATTGCCGTTGCCTCTGAATGTTGAGATAGCTTTTTGAGCGCGGCCTGTTCGCTCATCACCGACCTGTAAGGCTTGCCTATCTGCTTTCGGTATGTAATCCAATTTGCCCAAGCTCTTTCAAAATTTTCGCTTTCAAAAGGTTTAATTACAATTGTATTTATATCTTCAATTTCATTTCCATCTCCATCTTCCAAGTGTTGAACACTTGTTTTTGACTTCTTTTTGATATGTTTTTTACTTGTTTCTAATTTACCCAAACGATTCTTTGCTCTCGAGTCAGAAAAGGCCTTTCGCTTGTTTATCTCCAATTCTAGGCGCGGATTGAAATATTTTCCGTTTTCGTCTTTTTCAAACTTGTCAAAGATTTGTTCGTCTTTTGTTTTACATATAATTAACATATCTTTTTCATGTAAATGACCTGTCAAGTGTTGAGCGCAAAGCAATCTGATATACTTGCCTACCTGTTCATTATCCATGAACATAGTGCCAGACATGAAGTTATCAGAATAAAAAAGGAAAGCCGGGTCTTTAGCCATTGGATTGCGTAGTTTCTATTTCTCTGATAAAGTCACTTAACTGGTCTCTAAGGTCAACTGCATCTTCGTGTGATAGACCAAAAGAAGCGTCATTATCTGGGTCTTCAATTGATAACTCTATTCGATTATCTACTACTGACATTTCTAATATGAACCCAAATTCATCTTTGTATTTTCTTATTTTCATAAAAATAAAAATGCCCTTAAAGTGCCGCCCCCGGTGGTGATCGAGTTTGGCCTTTTAAGGGCTAAAATGTTTTAGTTCGCGTTCACCACTCCGCGCTGCCTTTCGGCTTTACAAAAATACTAATAAATCAATCAACTGCAAAATCAGTGTTCAACTTATTCTTAAATGAAATGATGAGCATCTTACCTTTTGTTTCACCTTCTGGATCAGTTACAAAATCTTCAATCGAAAGATTTGAGTTTTCAATTTTGTAATTACCATAATCGTAGTCATCAGTCGATAAGTCAAATAGCCCTACTGGCATTTCCTCCGGCAAGTCTTTTATGAAGTTTTTTAATTCGCCTATGTTCATAATCTATTTTGTTTGGAGTAACGCCATCCCGCGCTTTAGTTTTATTTCTTTTGTTGTTCGCTTTTCAAATCAACTGCAAAAAAAATAGTGGAGTAAACGGGGAATCGAACCCCGCATTACAGCCCGTCAGGTTAGCCCCTGCTGCTTAGGCAAATCGGGAAAACACTCCGATGCCGTTACCCCATATATTTCTAACTGCTTACCTATAAAAATCAAATCTTCGAAAACGCAATCAGTAACACAATGCCCACATTCAAACATGCAAATATAGCCATTCACCTCTTTCAATGTAAAGTGTTTTTTACCGTCTGGATATTTATATACCCCGCCAATCACTTTGTCCAAGTCATCGCGCATTTCGGTTTTAAAATCCTCATTGTACTTTTTCTCAGGATTAGCTAACCATTTTTTTATGAATGCCTCTCGTGTCATTTTCTTTCTTCATATACAAAACAAACTCCTGAATAAAAATCAATGGTCTTAAAGTTATCCTTCGAGTAGCCAACCCTAGACTTTTTCGGGATGCTGTTTACCGTTATTGATTTACGCACCATGCCACAATTTTTGCAAGTGTTAACCTCCCAACTGTGACCGTCATTGAAAATGTTTTTCATTTTTCGTCTTTGTATTTTAGATCTGTCTTTACCTCCTTAATCTTTTTTGATATGTACCAACAAAACCAAAACAAGCCAATGGAGATAACCACACACAAAATCAAAATTGGGTTGATTGTGTAGTCGCCAAAGATAGCCAGTATAACCAACAAGGCAAGGACAAATGATGCCAGTAAAACGATGGCTATTTCTTTGAATACCTTCTTGCCGAACTCTTTATCGAACTTTTCAAAATCTGGGTCAATGTCTGTTTTCATAATCAAATAAAAATTATAGTGAGATTAGTGAGTTATCTCAATGAGATATAACACTTTTTTAGGGTTTAACGTAAACACTTGCATTTGCTTTGTGAGCCTTTGGTCGTTTTACTTGACCTATACCGACACGTTTGATAAAGCCTTTTTTGATTGCAGCCCTTGCTATTGCGCCCCAGGCCCTCTCATGTGGCGGCTCTGTCAGCCCTTGACCATACGACCATTGAGACACATCCTCGATCATGAAAGGCGTTCCGTAGTTGAACTTTAAAAAATTGTCGAGGTAGTTCAACGCTTTGTTTGCCCATGGCTTGCCAGCGTGGTCTATCGCTCTTTTGATGCCTTCATCCGTTAAGTCTTTTGTCATGTTTGTTTTTTTTAAAGATTTTTTATATGCCTTTGCAATACTTCTTTTAACTCTTATCAATTGTCTTTCGACAGACGGGTCTTCTTTCAAATCACTTAAATCTTTATCTGTGTATAAGCCATTTAAAATCTCAAAATACAAACTATTGCTTTCTTTCATGTTGTTTATTGTTTACCGTGAAAAATTATCTTTTCGTTTTCTATCAAAATTACCTCTTTGTGAGCAGCCCCTTTTATTCTACCCTTTCGTATTATTTGACCGTTGAGCCGTGTGCGTTGCGTTGGCGGTATTCCGTGGAGGTAAATGTACGGGTCTCTGCTATTGTCACCTGATGAAGTCTTGCGGGTTCTCATTTTAAAGTGACCTTTACGCCCATTGTTTGCTTTTTCAATGGAGGGATTATAGTTGCTATCTCCCCAGTATCACTTACCAAAGTCTCTTGGCCTGTTAAAGACCTCAAGAAATCTTCACGCTTTTTTATCATTTCGTTTAACTCTGCCAAATTTTTTTTAAGCTCGTTATAAACCGGGTCGCCACAAACTGAATAATCATAAACTGTATAAACAGGGGCGTGGTCAAATTGCGCCCCGTGATATATGAATGTTTTTTCACCATATTTTGCAGCCTCGCGCTCTTGGTGTTCTTTTGTCCCTTTGTTTATTTTTTCAGATACCTCATCCAAGGTTTTGCAAAGCAAACGCACTCGGAGCGGGTCTAGCTTGCCATCTTCAACTTGGTTGATAACTTGGGCCGCAAAGCTAACAACGCCTTTTTTTGTTGGCTCAAAAAGTTCCAGAACACTCATGGGAGTGTCTGGAAGTACTGGAATGAATTGTTGCATAATTATTTTTTTAAAAAGGTAAAGATTCAAATATCAATTGCGTCTGTTCACCGTTCTGGATGTTGAAAGGGTCACCGCCTTTATACAATGCCTCAAGGTTTACAGGCTTTGCCTTTGCAGCCTCTTTAATTTCATCGGTCAAAGATTTTTTTGGCGATGGGTTTACTTTGTACTCGGTTGCTTTCTCGACTCCGCTCTTTGTGACTTTGATGTCATAATCGGCAGGGTTTCCCCAATCTTCATCTTTTGCAAGATGCTCAATAGCTTTTTGGATTGTGTTTTGCGTAATCTCCAAAATCTTTATTGCTTTGTCCGCATAGTCAAACACTACCATTGCCCAAAAGTGGCGGATAGGTTTGGAAGCATCAAAAGGTTTTTCTGGTTTGTTTTTCATTGTAAACCTGTGAGGCTGTTTGTCTTTCCAATCCAGCCATCCGATAATAGGCTTTGACAGAATCCTAAACTTGTTTTCGCCTTGTTGCAGTTTCATGTAAGAACCGCCACCTTGTGGCGTTTCGTAATCTTGTGGTAAAAAATCCATTTTGTTAATTGTTTAAATTGTTAAAATTCAGCTATTAGAGTTTCAGTTTTTTTTTGACCTTCAGCCAGCAATTTTGCGAGGTCTGTCGCATTTGCAAGTGCATTTTTTTCATCTTCAATGTCTGAAAAAGAAAAAACACGTGCAAGTTTTTCTTCATTGTAAACAAAATAAGCAGGTAGCTCACCGGGTTGTTCGACCAATACAATTTTTACTTTTTTCATTTTATTTTTGGTTTTAGGTTGTTACGATTGCTTTAATAGTGTGGCGGGGAAATTTATTTTTGATCTCACCTAAAGACTTGCAGCCGATAGCCTGATCTAAGGTAGTCAATACAATGTAAGGGTCGAAGGATATGCTAATCAAAGTGTAGCTACCGCCCAACTCAAATGATGTGTGGCAATAATTAGTCCTTAAAGTTGGGTAAAATGTGCGCTTTCCTTTTAATATAATCATGGCTTTTTGTTTCGTTGACAGTACAAGATTAGGAAGAAAATTATTAGTAACAAAATAAAATAATAAAAATTTTATTTTTTTATATGTCGATTGTTTTTATACCTTTGTTAAAAGTTTACAACAAATGACAAAAAAATACTTTCTCGAAGTGTTGGAAGACGAGGCCAACAAAATAGGAATTTACGACATCTTGCCTACTTTAAGGTTGCAATTGGAGCATGAAACTTTTAGGCATTTAATGTCTATAATCCAAAAAGCTGCGGATGCGTATGCTGAACAATCACTAAAACAAACACCATGAAAGCAGGAAGAAAAGCAATTCACAAGTTCAATACCATTGAGGTAGGCCAAAGATGTGAGCTTGTAGGGTCTGCCGCAAAATGGCCTTACCAGTATATCGGTAGGCTCACAGACAAAAAGTTTAAAATACAACGGGAAGGGAAAAAAATATTTGCTGTAAGGATTTTAAAAATTGTATCCTAAAAACCCCTTTAAAATGAAAAATGTATTGATTGTTTGGATGGTGAAACTCTATTATGACTTTGGCATGAGCCATGTGATTTTTAAAGTTGGAGACATTATAAAAGATGAACGAACAGTGCCGCCCCGAAGCGTGGGCATTGCGAGGAACAGCTTCCATGCCCGAAGCACCATTGGAGCGGGGCGGCATTGCCATCAATGAATGAGTGTATATTTTCGTGCGATAAGAACCGATGAACTATATTAGATAGATGAACTTAGAATCAAATTTTTATTAAACTTTTTGCGCGATGGACAATCAACACGAATTTAGAATTGGAAATTATGTCGATTACTTTCATGAAACTGTCGACCGTTGGGTTAACTGGACTCAAATTGATGCAACCAAATTGCAAGCTATTGGATTAGGTAATCAGGCATCAGGTATTGAGTTGAAATACTTTATACTTGAACAATTTGGATTTCGCAAAAACTATGGATGGACTGGTAATGAATTTTACTGCCTGATGACACCATACATAGAATTTCAATTTGACAAAGATGGGTTAGGTATATCAATTGAGAACCAATACTTAACACTTTCTCATATTAAGTATGTTCACCAATTACAAAACCTATACTATTCACTAACCGGAACTGAATTGGAACCCCCTCCGCGCGGAGGGAGAAAAAGTTTAATAAAAATTTGATTTGATGAACTATCTACAAGGCACGTCAGAGCATGAAATATACACAATGTTATCGGCTGGTTTTTGTGAGCATTGGCCAGCCACACATAAGCGCGAGGGTTTTAGCGGGTGGCCTCCGTGCCAGCGTGTGGCTGTTCAAAGAAAAAAACTTGCCGCTAATGTATCAAGTGTATGTTTAGAAAATGGCCGAACACAAAAATAATTAGATATGAGAAATTTTAACAACTTCAATCACTGGCTTGCCGAGGTTAGAGACATCGCCAGAAAAGCAAAGGTAAGAAATGAAGAAAGCGATAAGCCCATGAGTGATGCACAATTGAGGCTTGCCTTTAACAAAACTACAATGGATTGTTACTACTCAACTATGGCAAGTCCACAAGAAGCATTTAACGAGGAAATGGATAGATGGGCAGAATCTTAAAAACTAACTATGGAAAACACAACTAACCAACAAGATGAAAAAGGCCATGACGCAAATATAGTGTTAGCGGTAAGCGGCCAACCGTTCCCTTCTATCGAAGAAGTGATTAAAACATTAGACCTTGCTCAATGTGAGATAAGAGCATTTTATAAAAGGTTCAACTATCAGGATTCAAATGTCCTTCGTCAGATAGACTCTGTCCACGAAGCACTAAAGGCCGCGTGTGCCAATGGCGGGGAGGCACAGGGCGTGAGCGTGGACTACCGATCTAAGTACGAAAAAGCTATCAAGGTCATAAAAAGATTTGATGCAGGGATAATCACTATGTATGACCTTTGAGCGCGGCATCAGCAGCAGCCCTGTGATCGTTGGCTATTGGCATTACCGCTAACGATTTGCAGATTGGCGGTCGTTTTAATGCCGCCAATCTGCTGTTAGCTTTAGTTGCCTTGCGTGGGATTTAGAAAGAATAATTAACAATTAAAAATAGAAACAATGAGAAAAGTAATTTATCAAGTGTGGTTAACGCCACAACAATCACCAACAGGAAATAGAATGTTATCAGACGAAAGAGCTGGTTTTTTTCATCAATGGGGGTTAGAAATAGAAGATAATGGTGAAACAATGTGTTCGCAAACAGTAGCTATTATCGAAGATGAAAAAACCAAAGGAGTATCAACTACATATCCACATCTTGTGGCGTTTGTAGATTCTCCGAGTGCGGTCTGAGGCAATTGAAGCTAACGTTTTGCAGATACACGCTGTGAGCGTTGGAATGAGGGAGGGAAAATAGCGTGTATGTGCTGTTAGCAGTAGTACGGATAATTTAAAACAAATTTAATTATGAAAATAGAAGATAATTGCGTTGAATATAGAAGCCAACAACACGAAATGTTAGTTGAAGGAACAGCCGATTTTAAGCCAACTGAAAATCAAATTATGGAACACGGAGCAAAAAAAGGCTTCTTTGTTACCGATATAGAAATTTGGTTTGATAGTATGCAAGGATTTTGGAGGTGGAATGGTAATATTATACGGCTAACGTAGTATTACTGCTAACGTTTTGCGGCTTGTGGTTCGTTAGCGAAGCAAAGCCTTGTGTGGTCGGGATAATGACCACAAACCGCTGTTATGTGCTGGGCGGGTTATCAGCACTAAATTTAATTTAAAAACGAAATGACAAAAGACGAAATTATCAAACAACGCTATCCTTTTTACAATCCTGATATTGCACAAAAGGATATTGAAATTAATGCAGAAGCAGTAAAAGAACTTATGGAAGCATACTTGATTGACCAATTAAAAGGATTGGTTGAAGATTTAGGACAAGTACATCCTGAATATATTATTGAACGTATCAATGATGAAATTTCGTCTTTGGAACACGGAATATAGCCTTGCACATAACGGACGATGCTATAACCAGTGCCCTATTATCAAGAGATGAATTTAGCTATAAAATACGAAAGCATTTTTAATTAAATTTTTGCGCGGTGGAAATATATCGTGATTGGAACATTTACAATGAATTGCCAGAGGGATGGCAAATTGATAAAACAGCTGGGTCTCCTGCTCCAATGACTGTTTTCATTACTAATGGAAAAAGTGTTTTGAGTGGCCTACAAAAAAGAGCATTATTAAAAGTAGAAGCAAAACGAGATATTAACACACCAAAAAACGAGATAGCAAAACACCATATTGTTGACGCTAACAAAAAGGTAGAAAAAAAGGAAGTGTCGATTTTTCCTGCCAAAACTGTAAACGATTTAGCCCGATTAAAATTTAAAGAAAACTTATTGAAAGAGATAGCCTGTGATTTAATGGTTTGTGAAATTGAAGGATGGGATAAAAAAGAGTATATAAAACAATTACGTAAACTGCTTAATGATATTGATTTGCGGGAGGGAAAAAATTTAATTAAAAATGCTTCTCACCAAACTGTCCTATGGAATACGATTTAAGGGCATTGGTTATAGCTGGTGTTATGCGGCTGCGAAGTGTCGCACGTGGGTGGGGCAGCTTACGGTTGGCTGGCGCGTGGGCAAAGCCCGTGAGCGTGGGAATGTGTGTAGTTCCGTCTGGCAGGGCTTTATCGCTGCTAGCCAACTGGCGCATAACAAGTGTATATACGCAACTTAACCGTTTGTAATCGTTTGTTATCGCTTATTTTATTGTAACAGTTTGCAGACTGTCAATTTTTGCGCGGACGTTTGAGTCTACGATTTCAGAAATAACCTCAAACTTTTTCTTTTTACTCCATTGAAACTTTATGAACCAAAGTTTTTTTCTGACTATTGTTGTGGCTTGCCAATATCTGTTTTTTATCGATAGCTTTGAGGTGTCCGCCATCAGCACATTGATGTCATTATAGCTGTCGGAATATTTGAACCATTTTAGTTTAGTGCTATCCTTTAAAATTATTTCTTTGCCATCTTCATCCAACAAAATAAACTCGCTGGTAAATGTTGATGCGTTCACAATGTTGCTGCCATCATTTTTTATTGCTTCCAAAGCACGGAAGCCGTTCATGTTAGGTTGATTGAACACACTTTTTGCCGAAGGTGCAACGATTGACTTTACCCTTACAACCGTGTCTCCTTTTTTGTTTCGGTAGTAATGATTTTCGCTGGTCAGCATGTTGGCAATGTTTATCGATGCCTTCAAACCTTTTTCAGCTTGCTGCCTTGCTGATTTTTCTGTTTGGTACATTTTGTAAAAAACAAAAACCAAAGCGCAAAGGATGCCTATTGCAACAAGTTCGCGATAACGCCAAATGAATGTCATTTTAAAAGATGTTGATATTCTGGTATCGCATCAAAGCAAGGGCATGATTTTATCCATTCATTTGGTTCAACTATCCCATCCCCGTCTAAGTCTGGGGACAAATCACGGTGACCTACTATATGCTCAATCTTGCCTCCGTTATACTCCACCCATTTCATTGCTTTAATTATTTCTTCAAGTAGCAATGCTCTCATTGCCGGGGTGCGCGTATCTTTATGGTCTTTTGGATTTTTGACATCACCGCCCGCAATTACTCCTCCCTCGTAACAAATACCTATTGAATCAATGTTGTTCTCTTTACCAGCATGTGCGCCTTGTTCATTGTACTGTCTACCTACATAAACAGTTAAATCTTTTCGTATGTACCTGTGATAACCACATTTTCTAAAACCCATTTGCTTGTGATCCCTTAAAAGCCTTTCAAATGTATAGTCGGTGTCCTCGGTAGTTGCGGAACAATGGATCACTATTTTTTTGATGTCTGAGGCTTTCATGGTTTATGGTTGAATATTTTAAAAATCAAATCCAATAACGCTTGAAAGTTTATCTTGTACAAAAAATACTCAACGATTTTTTCACCAGATATTGCAATCATTGCGATAATCAAAGGCTGGTATTGATGCTCATAATTTAACGTTACATAATCGGCAAATAACCAAGCCGAACCAACTCCAGCAAGAAATGAAGTTATAACGATACCAATCGTTATTTTTTCACGCTTCGATTGAACTGCCAATTTTACAGAAATCGCCAGCATGGCCCATACCAATGGCTTTAAAATCCACGATTTAAACTCATCACTTATATTCTCGAACATAGACCACAACGGATGCAATTAAAGATATAGCGATAAGTAGAATGTCGCTTTTTAAATAATAGGTAATGCCGAGCGATTTATCTACTATGCTGCCAAATGCCAGCATCAAAAAGAAACAGGCAAAAACCTTCATCAACTTTTCTGACAAAAGATATGTCAACAAAAAAAAGAAGCCGAACATAAACTCATAAACTAGGTTTCTGGTGGACACAAACGACACGTATTGTTCGTAATCCGTGGAAGCGTTGGGATATACCCAACCCAATACAATCGAGTTGAGTATATACGCCAAACCTAACAAAATGAGTATTGTTAACTTCATCCCTTGCCTTTTGGCGGTTTGGGGTCAGGGTTAACTGTTTTTGTTTTTACTTGTGGTTTTTTCTTAGCCATAAAATTAAAGTTTAAATTATTGTGTATCTGTTTTCTTTTTAAAGACGTTCAAAACCGCGCTGAATATACGCTCGAATAAATTGTCGCTCATGAACAGCAATACCAGCCCTATAAAAATCATGATGGCAGGAATGTAGTCAGCATAATCAACTGGCTGTTTTAGCGTGACAAATAAAGGCACAAGGTATTTTACCACGTACATTACGAGGGACAAAATTATAAAAAGAGTTCCCGTTACCGTAGTCCACGGGTTTTTGTTCGGGTTGATATTTTGTGATAGTGTCATGTTAGTTTAATCTAAAGCCATTAGTTGTTAAATAAATAGTTCCACTGGTCATTGAAGTAGGTATCAAAAAGTTTAGCGCGGAATTGCCAAGACCTCTTTGCGGGTTGTTAAATTGAATGTTCATTGGCCTGTCAATTCCTGAAGATCTAAAATGTTGCTGGTACAAAATACGGTAACATGTAGTACCAGTATATGCAACGGTAGGGACAATGTTAGTTCCTCCAATCGACAAAGAAAAATTAAAAGTAGTGGTAGACCCTACGGATGTAACATAGTAGATCGTATTGGTCGAAACACCAGTACCCGCAGCCAACGCAGTGAACACCACGGCATCGCCTATTTTTAAATCGTGCGCGGCAGAAGTTGTGACCAAACCAGTTGTTATTGCTATTGAAGAAACCGTTAAGGACCCGTCCAATATCCATGCAACGCCACCGCTACCAAGATTGTCGCTAGTCCATGTGAGTGTTGTAACATAGTTCCTTACACCAGCCGTGCCAGATGCAGGGACTAATTGCTGAACCGTTGTGGTACTTGCAACGCTTTGAAAATTGAAAGTATAGTCAAGTTCAGCCGTGCCAAATTGTTTTACAATAAGTTGATTTGATGTAGAGCTTGGCACGTCCGCAGCTTCGCCAGCTATCAAAGTCTGGTCAACGGTTGCGGCTGTCGTAGGCACTACACGGCCACCAGCCCGCAATGGTGAGCCAGTTGATGGTGAACTATGTGCTGTCTGTCCACTTGACAAACCAGTAACAGTGCCTTGTATTTGGGTAAAGTTCGGGTCGGTGTCGGTGCGCATCAACGTAGTCACTGCTTGAACAGTGCCGCCCGTCAATGTTGTTGCAATTCGCAAACGTATGTACCTAAATTTTCTAGGCACATAATAGCCTATCTGCGATGCCGTTGCAGTTATGGCCGCAGTAACACCAACTCCACCCACTTGATTCCATATTGGAATAGCCACGTAGTTTGTGTTCAAAAAATTGCTTCCCTCAAAAATATAAGTGCCAGCCGTTGCCGTTGATACAACTTGTACAAGTGCAGCCCCGTAGCCGCTCATGTCAGTGCCATTGGCAGAGGTAGCCGCGTTTGGCAAAATATTGTTAACGATGGCAGTCAGGCCGCTTTGGCCTACCAAGTATGAATCTTTAAGGCTACCGTTGTAAGGCTGCGAAAATGCAGCCGTTGAAATCAGTAAAAGGAAAAGTATTTTTTTCATTTGTTAGTTAGTTATTATCCAAAGTCCATCAATTCGCTCCATCAAGCAAGGCACGTTAAAAAGTAATTGAGTAACAACCGTCACCCTGTCTGCGAGGTAGACTGTTTCGCCCGCAAAAGTCCAAGTAAAATTATCTTCAGTATTGAAAAATTTAAGTATGTCGCCATTTGCACCAGTTGGAATTGTGATCACTCTATTGGCTGTGGCCACACCGTCTAAGATGTTGTAACCCCCGTTTGTTATTGCAGTGAAGTCTGCATCCGTGGCGTTCGAAATACTTCCACCGCCTGCACCAAGCGTAGTCCAAGCTGACCCTGAATAAACTCGTAAGCCTACACCTGTTTGATAGTAAACATCGCCAGCAGCAAGTGCAGTGGTAGGATCTGTGGCATTAGCACCTACATTGATACCTGCAATGTTACCTGCTACTGAAAATGTTTTCTTGCCAGTAGATGTAAATGCACCAGATTTGATTGTGCCTATGTCGGGTATTGATCTATCGTTTGCTAAGATTCCCGCATAAGAAGATGCGTATTCAATACCTTTTCTATCTGTTCTTAAATCTGTAAAAACAGCAGAGCATTCTAATGACCCATTGTTAGATATTGCAAGCTGTACCTCCTCTCCAAACTGTCTTGCGCCTATTATAACGCTACCAACTAGGGTAGTAGCATCGTAGTTATTAGAAATAGAAGCCCCTGTATTGGTGGTGGTATAGTCGTCAGGCTCTATTTTTATAGTTATCGGGGCAAAAATGGGAGGAATAATTAAAGAAGTATTTGAACTGATATTGTTAATACCACCACCTATAAAAACATTCCCTGTAAAATCAGGCAGTGTGTAAGTTCTTGCATCCGTGTTCGTGTTTGTAAAAGTAGAAGTGAAATTATTGCCCACATTTCGCATGCCCAATGTGCCGTTCAAAAAAGTCTTTAGCCCTGTGTTGGTTTGTGTGCCAGCAAGCACCATGTCGCCTCCTGCTCCTCCA
>Ga0208858_1000198_pt1 | contig 12921 bp, 9 predicted proteins | sample LakMenEpi16Nov12_FD_150704 | JGI IMG/M metagenome (GOLD analysis project Ga0208858, IMG submission 150704) | Freshwater microbial communities from Lake Mendota, WI - 16NOV2012 deep hole epilimnion (SPAdes) | ecosystem: Environmental > Aquatic > Freshwater > Lake > Epilimnion/Euphotic zone ...
CTGGACTTACGGCGCCGTTCGAGCCGCGTCGTCTCCTTCTCGAGCTCGCGGAGGATCGTCAGGTAATGGAAGTCGGCGGTGGAGTAGGCCATCGATGCATTCCTTCTATTCATCCCGTATAACCCGTCCAGCCCCATCCCCTCAGGTAGGGACTCGTTGGCGACGCATCCGCCGCCGCTCTACCTTTCCCAACCGCCACCCGCTAACCGCTTTAACCTGATATGGGTAGGGTCGGGACCGCGTCACGACATAGGCCGCGTCCGCCGTATTACCGAAAACAAAGAGGGCCACCAGTAGGTGGCCCTCTAATTCTCTCTACTTAGCTTTCTCCGCTTACTTGCCGCGCGGGCCGTTGGAGCGGCCGCCGCCGGAGGAATTGCCGGTGGTGCTGGGATAGCCGCCGCCGTTACCGTAGTTGTCGGGCATGTTATTGATCCTTTCTATGCTTCGGGGTGAATGGTGAGGGGTGGAAAGCGGGGCTGCTTCGCAGCCCCGCGCGCAATTCCAGGCGCGATTACTCGCGGGAGTGCCAGTACTCATCGTTGTTGGGGTTGCACTGGTTGGAATGGTTATCGCGATCGGATTTGGGATCGTAGGTCATGGGGGCTCCTTTCTATTTCGGGGTCTGGGATTAGACTTTCCGGGAGAGGGAAGTGTCGCCGCGGATTCCGGGGCGGTTGATCAGCGGCTGAGGCAACATCGGCGTTCCTGAAGAGCGCTGGCCGAGGTTGTCGTCGGGTGCTTGAAAGGAGGTCGGGCGCGGCATGGGTGAATCCATGACAACGAAGATGTCTCCTCCCTGGACTTACGCATGGGAAGAAAAGGTGCCACTGCCCTGCCTCCGAAGGCGCACAGGCAAGCGTTATCCCGACATTTTGACTAGGACTGCGGTGTCACTCGCCCGCTCAATAAGCCTTTACGGTATTCAAATCCGGCTTTGATGCGCTCAGCTTCCTTAGGCCATTCGCAGTCGATCCCGAAATGAGCCACGCCGGCTCGCCGGATTTGTTTCTGCAACAAGCTTTCTTCCTCGGGCTTGTCATTGTCATTTCGCAGTAAAAGACCAGCCAGGGTATAACATTCAGGAATCAGGTAGGCCAATGCTTCATGGTCTTCCAAGGGGTGCGTCACACCGGTTGCCTCGTCACTGAACTCTTTCGGCAAGGCCCTCACGAACATTCTTTGGTAGAGCCCGATGGCCTTCTCGGTGTCTCCGTCGATGAAGGCGAGGCGACCAAGAAAGAGATGGGCCATGCCCTTGGGCGAGGCCTTCTTATAAATGGCCACCCACTCCTTCGCCATATGTTGCGCCAAGGGTGAGCAGCGGAAGCGTGGATTGGTCGCAAAGCCGGCAAGGTAACGTAGGGCGATCTGCTGGGTGTCAGGATTCCCTGTCTTGAAGGCTCGCTCCATCAGGTCGTAGGTGAGTTCAGAGGCTTGATGAGTTTCCGCGGTTTCGGGGGCGGTGATCAGGCACCTTCGGCTCATGTAGTAGGCGTAGCCCATGCATGCGCGCGCCCATTCATCTCCTTCGTCCTTGTTGATACGCTTTCGTATCATGCTTACCGCGCCCGAAAAATCCATATCAAGCTCGGCAGAAGAGGGGTCCGTTATCAGGGGGGCATAACTCAGAATCCGGCGGCGGGTCTGCGGCAGGTTGATTCTACGGTCCAGTGTCTTCCCTTCCTCGTTCAGCTCGGCGATGATGGGTGCACAGGCCAGGTCGGTGAATGCCGCCAAGTTGGCGCTAATAAGATGTGTCTGGTGGATGTCGCCTATGCCTTGATGAACCTGCTGGCCGTATTCATCCATCTGGCGAAGCAGCACGCCCGCCATGTTTACGGCCCGCTCCCAGTCTTCATCGCTATCGGAGCAGAGCTGGAGAAGGGCGCGTAAAAGAATAGACGTCTTTGCGCAGCACTCCGGTGTTTCGGTCCCAGCGGCGAGGGCTTTCACCTTTAGTAGGGCTATGGATAGCGAGGGCCCCTTGGATTGAAGTTGTTTACGATCGAACCCTCCCTCCGCAACTCCTCTCAGTAGTTGGCTGGGCCGACGCCATTTATCGACAGGGCCTTGCCATTTGGCGGACTGATCTTGAAGCCAGGACTCATCTTTCGGATGCTCACGTTCTAAGTTACAAAGGTGAGCGGCAAGCTGTGGTGCGACAACGTGACGAAATGTGTGCCAGCTAATGTCGCTGATGCTGGCTCGGATGCACGTCGCGCGAACTCGAAGCGCCACATGACAGTAGGCTTTTAGGATGACTTCCGGAGTGGCTGGAGTAAATGCGCCCGAAGGTGCCTTCAGCCGCCCAGTGTCAGGCATTTGCGAATTGAACGCTCCTATGGCGTTGGTGCGCGCCTCTTCCAAGTCGCGTAAGCCTCTGATCGCGGCTGCCTGGCTGCCTGGCTGGATGAATTTCTTTAAAATGAACCGAAGGACCTTTTTGGACCCCGACCATCTTTTCTTGCGCGCATCGTTGGCGTCCGAATCCTTAGCTTTCGCCGTCTTCGCCGCCAGCCTGTCGGCTAGGCCGACCAAGGTGAGCATCTTCCAGTCGTTTGAGCGGTGGTTGGCGGCCGGCATGTTTCACATGCCACCTTCCTTTAAGGTGTTCACAAGCAAATCCTTGAACGGGGAATGCAGATCACAGGCGTCCGGCGGAGTCTGGTGGCACCGCTAAGCCATGAAATCGGGCCGTAAAGGCCGCCTATTCCGCCTATTCGCTCATTAAGTGGCACCCTTTCTCCCCATGAGTTTTTCAGTGGGCCCGTGGAAGATGGGCAGCGAAATGAGTACCCATTCTGCCTTCACCACCTCCGCCCGCCAGGTCATCGGCGTGATCCTTGGCACCGCCACTTTCGACGATGTCGGCGCCTTCATCCTGCCCTGGGCTGATACCCGTCAGTTCGTGACGACCCGTAACGTCACTGAAGCCGGCGAAACCTACACGCTCTACCGCGGAGTCAACCGCCAGAAGCATATCCGCCATCTGATCCGCCTCGCCAAGGTCGATGCCGGCTTGGCGCTCGTGGTTGAGTCGGTCGCCAAGGGCCAGCCGATGGACGCCCAGACGGCTGAGCTCATGGACGTCATCGCCCCGCTTGCGGGCCTTAAGCCCCGGCATATCCGCAACGACATCGGAGTGGTCGAGGACGGGGAGGCCTTCATCAAGAACATCAAGGCTCACCTGGATGATGCGATCGCAGGCCTGCCCTTCATCTTGATCGCGCCTCCTCACGATGGTCCCTCCAGGCGGGCCATCGACGCCATCATCAGTGAGTCGGCTGACATCGACGTGATCCGCGTCGGCAAGCGCACGAAGAAGCGTATCCGCGCCCTAGGGTTCGAACATTTCATCCTCGGCCATCTTCTTCTACGAGTTCCCGGGCATGTCGCCAAGGTCATCCCTGTCGGCGACGACGCCCAAGGTCTCCGTGAAGCGATCCAGATTGCCCGAGCCAGCCACAGCCGGAGCTTGGCTAAACTCTTGGACGGCAAATCGAAGGTCACGGCCGGCGAGGAGCGGAAGTCAGGACAGCATAGCTGCTGGACGGTTCAGGCGGCCTTGCTGAAGGCTTGGTCCAAGCATCATGACGTCCTCGAGCTGCATCGTAACGCGCTCGATACCGCCGAAGTCTCTGACTACCACGATCCAGATTGGGTGTTCGAGTCTTTGGATGCCCTGAGCCAGCTCGCGGCCAAGTGGAAGGCCGGCGAGTCCATCGGTGGCAACTGGGAGCAGATCATGAAAGCCCAAGGCTATGATTTCACCCCACGCAGCTCGATGACCACGCTCGGTCGCTGCATTCGCCATTACGAGTTCACCCATGGCGACAAGCGAATCCTGGCGGAGGCTCATCTTGGACGCGGAAGCCAAGGGGCGCGTAATGTCATCCGCATCTACCTGCACCGTGATGATTCCCGGAAGGTGCTCGTCGTCTGCCATGTCGGCGGACACTTGCCGACGGGAAGCCAAACTACCTGAACATTTTTCACCCTAAACCTAACCTACAAACCAAATGATCAGCAAAGAACTCATCGAAGAAGTGACCCGCGGCCAACGCAACATCGCCAATCTTATGGCGCAGAACAAAGCCAAGCCGCCGGTGCCGCCTTTTCCGCCTGTGCTCGCAGCCGAGGTCCAGGCGATCAAGTCGGCCGTCGCTACTCCGCGGCCCCAACCCGTGGTAGCAAAACCCCTGCCCGGCGGAGCCAAGTACCACCAGATCTTCGACGCCTTACGCATGGCCGTGGCGGCCAAGGTCAACGTGTTCCTCGTCGGCCCGGCCGGAGCAGGTAAGACCACCGTCGCCAAGCAGGTTGCGCATAGCCTCGGGCTGCGCTTCCAATTCAACGGTGCTATCCATTCCGAATACAAGCTCACTGGTTTTCGCGACGCCCAAGGCAAGGTCCACCGGACGGCCTTCCGTGAGGCCTTCGAGCATGGCGGGGTCTATCTCTTCGATGAAATCGACGCATCTCAGCCGGCAGCCTTGCTCGCCTTCAACGCCGCCTTGGCCAACGGGATGTTCGACTTCCCCGACCGCAACGTGCAGGCCCACCCCAATTTCCGCTGTATCGCGGCCGCGAACACCTGGGGTAAGGGCGCCACGATGGACTACGTCGGTCGCAACGCCTTGGATGCCGCCACCATGGATCGTTTTGCCATGCTGGAGATGCGCTATGACGCCTCCCTTGAACGCCGTATGGCCCACCTCGCTTCGAATGACCATATCGACTTGGCCGAAGCATGGCTGGAGCTGGTCCAGAAGACGCGCGCGCTCTGCCACGAGCACGACTTCCGCCACATCGTCAGCCCACGTGCGACGCAACAAGGACTCAGGCTGATGGTCGGGGGCATCACGGCCGAAGGCGCCACCCTCATGGTGCTCCGTCGCGGCATGGAGGATACCTCCTGGGGCCGGATTCGCCCCAGCATCCATGCGCTGATCCAAAAGGCCGAGGCAGCCAGGCAACATGTGGTGAGCATCACCCAGAAGCCGTAAGCATTCGCGCCCATGATCGAGCTTGCTTACCGACAAGGATCACACCGATTCGCCCTCTCGTCGGGGGGCGTGAACTATCGTGTCCAAGCACACGCTAGCGTCTTGGATGCCATGAAACATGCCGAACAAAGGAAGGCTTGGCCCCACCATATCTGCTCCAGCCTGCGTACGGACAACCCGGCCTTTCATGGCACCCTGGACTGGAGCACGGCGGCTAGGTTGGCGATCCGTGGCTGGCCAGAAGGACGTTCCATGCTCCGCAAGGCCGTCGCGGTCATGCCTAAGGCGGCCCACCGCGATCGAATCATCCAATGGGATCTTGCAGGCGCTTATCCGGACGTAGCCCGCGCTTCCGCCGGCGCACCCGATTGCATGATGGATGATCATCCGACGGACATGAAGCCAACCCAATCCGTCCGCGTGATCGTCAGTATGGCGACCCCCTGGACGACCAGCCTCGATGAATTCGTCAATCGTGGTGCGGCTATCTTGTCGGCTGTCGAAGCGGCGGAAGCTGCCGGACACCGCGTCGAAGTGTTGGCGGAAGAGACGGCCATCAGTCATTGCGACGGCGTCAGCCTCTCCATTCTGCTTAAGGCGGCGGGACAACCCGCCGATCGCGACAGCCTCGCCTTCTTCTTGATTCACCCTTCGTCGCTTCGCCGAATCTTCTTCGCTCTACTGGAGACAGAGCCAACCCTGGAGCACTTTTGCTGCGGTTATGGCATGCCTGCCTGTCAGCCCGTCGAGCTTCGCCCTCCGGGGGCTATCTACCTGCCTAGCTTCGACACGGGTGAATACGCCTCACCGTCTCAGGCGCTCAAGCTCATCAAGGCCGCCTTCACCGAGGCGGGTTGTGCGGTATCTTTCCAAACCTAACCCCTACTTATCATCCATGGATCCATCATATGAAGAAATGTTACATCAAACGCTTTCGCCCGCTGAGGCGCGAATTGCTATCAACCAGGAACGTGCCCGCGCGGTCGATCGACTGCGAGACCCCGAACACCTGAGAAAAGAGCTCGTCGGCATCTTTTTCGAAATGCGTAAAAACAAAGTCGAATGGGAGCGACGCCTCAAGGAAGTCAGGCAGCTGGGATACACCCATAAGGAAGAAGGCACCCGGCAGATGCTCTTGAAGTATTCGTCCCTCGAACTCCAAGCCTTATGCGGAATGGCTACTTTGGCTTCCACCCCGGGCTCCCCATAGCGGTTTCAAAGGCTACCAGCAAAGAATTGGCTTCTACTGAAAATGTTAAGTCATACCTTCCAATCGAGCATGCCCCGAATCGCGATCATCGGCTATGGCGTCGTGGGACGGGCGCTGGGGGGCGCGGTGGCCGCAAAGGTTCGTGGGGCAGAGGTCGTAGCCTATGATGCAAAGGCCACTGGCCGGTCTACTGGAAAGGTCCGCCTTGCGAAGACCTTGCCGGGCGCCCTCAAGGGCGCCGACTTCATTTTCTTGTGTGTGCCCAGTCACCTTAAAGGTGAAGGCGCGTCAGGGGCCGGCTGGAAAGCTCTGGCCAAGCAAATTGCAAATTACGCAGAGCTGGCCGCGATTGTTGTCATCAAATCCACACTAGTACCTGGAGACGTTGGAAGGCTCGAAGCCATGACTAGGCGTCGGGTTGTGGTGTGCCCCGAGTTCATGTCCGAGGGGACGGCCGAAAGGGATATCCTCAAGCCGCACCGGGTCTTGGTCGGAGGCAGGGATAAAGATGCCGTCGAAGCCGTCGTTGGCCTTTACCGCTGCTGGGTGCCCGCCTCCCGCATCATCCGGATGGATGCCTGGTCGGCCCAGTTGGCCAAACTCCTCGCAAACGCAATGCTTGCCCAGCGCGTCAGCTCCATCAATTCGCTGACGGCGTTGTGCGAAAAGTCCGGAGGAGATATCCGTGCCGTCTCCCATGCCGTGGGCCGTGATCCGCGTATTGGCCGCGAATTCCTCAACGCCTCCCCAGGCTTCGGGGGCTCCTGCCTGGAAAAAGACCTTCGCCTGCTCGTGGCGCTTGCCAGGTGCTTAGGCCATCCGGAGGTCGCCGAGTATTGGCAGGCGGTCATCGACCTCAACGATAGGCATATCCGCCGAGTCACCCGCGCGATCAGTAAGGCTGCCGGCCGAGGCAGAAAGATTGCCGTCTTCGGCGTAGCCTTCAAGGGAGGCGTGGACGATGTGCGGAATTCTCCCTCTTTGCGGATCATTCATGGTCTGGCCGCCGCTGGCCACCCGGTCGCCGCTTACGACCCTCGGGTGAAACGATTAAACGGACTCACCTTAGAGTCGCGTCCGACGGCGGCCGCCCAGGGCGCCAAAGTGATCGCGATTCTCACTAACGACGCCTCTTTCAGGGAATTAGCCTGGCATAAGCTGGCCAGGACAGGGGCAATCATCTACGATGCGCACGGCGTTGTTCCGCCAAGCGCCGTTACCGGCAAAGGTCTCATCCGCCTCGGGGGGGCTTTCCGATGAGAATCCTTGTCACGGGTGGAGCCGGCTTCATCGGATCCCACTTATGTGCGCTTCTGATTTCGAGGGGGCATGAAGTACTGGCGTACGATCAGGGTGTTGCCGCAGCGCCGGATTGGCTCAAGACGGCCAGGAAAAAACATGCTGCTGCCGAGGTCATCGTGGGCGACATCCTGGACGTAAGGCAATTAACCGATGTCATCAGAAGCAATCGTCCGGATGTGCTCATCAACCTCGCCGCCAAACCGGGGGTCGCTGAGGCGGAGCAGGATCCTGCGCTCTACCAGCGGATTAACGTCGAAGGGGTGGACGCAATTCTTGAGGCCTGCCTAGGTGCGAACCTCCGCCAAATCGTGCACGCCTCGTCTTCATCCGTATACGGACATTCCATCGGCCCGATAAACGAGAGTCAGCCGCTCAGTCCCATCGGACAATATGGGCTCACAAAGATGCAAGGCGAGGCGAAGATCCGCGAGGCAGCCAGGAGGAATGGAATCAGCGCCCGGATTCTCCGGCCATTCACGGTCATCGGTCCGTTTGGCCGTCCTGATATGGCGCCTTGGAAATTCAGCGAAGCGATCATCAGGGGTTCAAAGATAAAGCTGCATGCTGGGGCAGGGCGTGATTTCACGAGCGTGCACGATGTGGCAGCTGCGTTTGCGCTGGCCGTTGAGCAGCCCTGGCATGGGTGCGAGATTTATAACATCGGCGCCGGTGAGCATCACCCGGCCGCCGTGCTGGCAGAGTTGCTGGCCAAGGAGCTGGGGCTTCCGCTCCACGCCGAGGAGGTCGCCTTGCCCCCATATCTGCCGAAGGCGACATGGGCTGACCCATCAAGCGCACGCAGACGGTTAGGATGGCGACCCAAGACATCGTTTTCGGCGGCTGCAAGCGAGTTCGCGAGCTGGTATCAATTAAATGCAACCCATGGATGATCCCACGATGCAACCGAAGGTCGCCGCGCTGATCGCATGTTCGGGCAGATTCGAGCTCCTGGAGCACCGTGCCTTGAGTTCAGTCAGGTCGCAGTTACGTCCGCCTGACTTGATCGTCATCGTAGTCGATTCTGACTATGACCAAGCAGGGGAGTTCGAGATGAAGAGCCTTATCAGCCGGGTATGGGATGGTTCGCCAGGTTGCCCCGAGGTCATCACTCTCCGTAACCGGCGAACGAAGCAATCGGCCTCAGGCGCATGGAACAGCGGACTGGATGAATTATGCCGCCGTTCTTTCGAAGAGGCTGAAAGATGGTACGTCGCCGTCTTGGACGACGATGATGCTTGGGCGGAAGAGCATTTGCAGGAATGCCTGAGCGAAGCGAGCAAGGTTTCGGCGGACATGGTAATCTCTGGCCTAATCAGGCATGAGGTGCCAGGCGACAAGGGTCGTCGGCAAGAAATACCCACGTCTCTCGACCCCGCGGAAATTTTTATCCGGAACACGCATATTCAGGGATCAAATCTCTTCTTGCGTCTGGCCCGGTTCCTGGAGGTAGGCGGATTTGACGAAAATCTTCCCAGCTGTACCGATCGGGACTTATGCATCAGGTTAGCCCGCTTGGCGGGCCTGAAGGTAGCTTCGTTGGCTACGCACACTGTCCACCATTACGCCGATCCGCGGCCGGACAGGCTTACGATAAACCGTCATGCCAAGGGTGAGGGGTTGCGTAGATTTTTCCAAAAGCATGCCCAGGATTTCGGCGCGGATGAACACGGCAGGTTTTTTCACCTGGTCATGGAAAGGTTCGGTTTCGATGAAGCCTATCTGCGGTCAGCTGATTCATCGCCGTCTCCCGCCCGGCAGCATGAGCGGATGCCGGCTAAAGAAGTCCAACCTGGCGGGCTTCACTTCGTATTGGGAGTCGCCACCGATTCATGCCTGCCACCACAGGCGCTCCGCCTCTTTGGCGACATCTCTCGCTTGTGCGTCCACCCCGGGGTTTTAGGCGTCACCGCGGTACTGCTTGAAAACGGGCCAATCGACAAGGAGGGGCGGTTTAAGTGGGTCGAGGCGACCGAGGCCCTGCGTAGCAGCGGCGTCGATGTTCGATGGATTAAGCCCGAGGAAGTCATGTCACATTGGGCGCCCGAACAGGCCGTCGTCATCCCTGACGCGCGTGCTTGCCGCCTGCCCATAGCCATCACGCGCTCCATCCTGAACTACTTCGTCCACGTAGAGTGTAAGCAGCGCCCGGGCTCGGCTGCCTGGATCCTTGATGACGACAAGACATTCAGTTTCGAAGTCCGCGGCAAGGATGACAGCAACGTGTCAACAAGCCGGTCTCCCGACGTGCCGCAATTACTCGCCCTCAGAGCCGCGGGCGTAGACGTAGTTATCGGTCAAGATTCATCCGCTGCGCCCTTGCCCTTCGAGGCAACGTTGCGGTTGCAGCTTCTCGATCTCGACCAAGCCCTGCGCCGTCGACTTTCGTCCTCCGGCGAGCCTATGCCTGAGGGGCCAACTGATAGGAGGGCTGCCGGGTACTACGATCTCTCCCGTGAGACGCGCCATCTGGAAACCCCCCTGCCAACGGGTTATTTTGATGGGCTGACGCCTTTCGAGACGATCAAGAAAGCCGCCCATGCTTGTCAGCGCATGCGGGCAGGTGAATCCATCATGCGCCCACTGATGATCGATGGAGAGAGCTTGGACCACGTGTCAGCCCAGGATTCGATCATGCGTGGAGGGTCGACCGTTTTCTTCAGACCAGAACAGCTGATGCTATGCCCCCAATATGTCGCTAAGGTAGGCGAGGCATGGGTGCGACGCTCGGACATGCTTCATAGCCTCGTTCTCTCCAAGTTATACGGGGTGAAGATCGTCATGCATGCCTCGGTGGCGGTACGTCATGGAAGGGAGACCACCTTGCCGGTTGAAACGCTGTCCGAAACGTTAAGCCAGGACGTCTTGGGTTATGGCCTATATCGAGGAGCTGAGGCCGCTTTAGGCAGACTTCCGGCTCATCCTGGCCGCGGAGTCTGCGGGTTCTTTTATGAAGGCGACAACAACCAGATTGCGACCGGAACGGCACGCAAGGCCGTCAGGGAGAGGCTCGCCGTCATGGAACTATCCGCTTGGCGTATTCGCGGGCTAGTGGGTTCGTGCCTGTGCAGTCTGGACAAGTTGAAACAATGTCATGGCTTAGACGACGCAGACGTCAGTGAACTCGTCGTGGAGCTGCATAAGATCGGGTCGCTGATGGACCCCGCCCATCTCCGGCAGACCGCCCAGAAATTATCGGCTAGCGTAAGCAAAGACGAATTTTCATCAGCATATAGACAGCTCGAGCTGCAGGCCGTCGCCATGCAGACGTCCTTCAAGGCGTATCGGACCGAGCGACTAAAACAGCAACGCGTCGAGCGTGCCCGAAAAATACTGGCGCTCCCGCCAGAAGCGGAGTTGGTCGGAGCAGGCTGGGAGGGAGTCGTCTTCCGAAGCGGAGATAAGACGGTAAAACTGCTGGATGTCGTTAAGCCGGCCCGAGTCAGCGCAGCCCTACCTGCCCTGCGTCTGATGGAAAAACTGTCGGCTGAGGCCAAGGGGCTGAGACGGATTAAGTTGAGATGCTGCGAAGCAGGCTTACTGGTCATTGAAAGAGAGTATGTCCATCAGGCTCAGGTCGGGCCGCCGACCATAGGCCAGCTCTTCAGCCTCTTAGAGGAATGCAAGGCGGTCGGCGTGGTCTTCCGTAATCTCAGTCGCGATAACATCGCCCTCGTCCGCGGACAGGCCGTCATCATTGATTACGGCCTGGATTTCCACGAGTTTACCCAAGCTGCATTCGAGAGCATGGCGCGCAAGGCATGGCTTTGCGTCCGGTTCTGGACGCGGCCAGACTTGAACCGGTTGCTCAGCCTGGCCTGGCAAGATCAACGAGCGCCCGAGCTTGATGGATTTGACGAATTCTGGCGCTGGTATGTCGTAGGCAGAAAGTCCGCGACCGCCGTCTGCGCCGAAATGGTCGAGGATCTGCTTTCCGGCCATGATTTCGAAAGCGTCTTGGATTATGGGTGTGGCAAGAAGGCCTACTCCGCACGTCGTTTCAGCGCCGCAGGCAAGAGGGTCGTCGGGTTTGATCCCGGCGATGGAATCAAGAAACGATGGGAAAGAGACAAGTATGCGAAAGACCTGACGCTGACGGACTCACGGGAACTGGCCATTGCGGGCGGCCCGTATGATGCCGTGGTCTGTTCGCTTGTCTTATGTGAACTTAGGTCCGAAAAGGACTTCCGGCAGGTCGTCACGGACCTAGGCGCTTCGGTCAAGAATTCGGGCAGGGTCATTGTCGTGATATGCGACCCGCTAAGTACCTTTGGCCCCCCTACGGCTATCCACTTGGAAAGGATATTACCCCAAGGGGCTGAATACCCGCATGCCTTCGATTATGCTGAGATAGCCGAATCAGGCCGGCCAAGGACGGAGTTTCATCGTCCGATCAGGAATATCCGCAGGGCGCTGCTAGCTTCTGGTCTGCAGGTGATTTCAGAGAGGCAGAACCACACCTTTGATTTGAAGACTGGCCTGCCTGCAGTTGATTTTATCGGCTGGGAGTGCGAACCCGTGAAGTTGGCCGGTCCGTCCGCCGACGTTTCCCTCGTCATCAAAGCCTCGGCGCTCGAGGCGGAGACCTTGGAGGCGCAGGTCGAACACCTCATCGGCCAGCTGGAGGCTCCGCGAACCTTTGTTGAGCGTATCTTGACTATCGACTCCCGTACGGGCGGCTTTGTCAGAGAATATGGCGCGCCTGACCTCAGGAAAACCATCGAGGCCGCAGGGCGCCTCAAGTCCAGAGGGATCATCGACCAAGTAATCATCGCTCCTGCCGATGGCTCGAAGGAAGCAGCGGCCATCAATCACCGTTGGTTCGGAGCGGCACATGCTTCATCGCATACCAAGGATGGCGCACCCCTTGCTTCGCCACTGGGTGCCTTCGAGCTATGTCGGGGCGACTATATCCTTCAGCTGGATTCAGACCTGCTTATTCGGCGTGCAGACAAGGCTCACGATTTTATCGGCGAAGCAATCATGGCCATGAAGGCCAACCCAGGCGCCATCACGGTCAGCCTCAATATCCTGAATCAAGCCGACCACCCGTTTGGAGCGAACGATACCGCTGGCAGGCCATATCGAGTCGAATGCCGCGGGTGCTTCTTCGACCGGGCGGCCTTGTTGGGGTTGCGGCCTTTCACGAATACAGCCGATGCAGATGGCAGGCTGGAGTTGGCATGGCACCGCTCCATGGATAAGGCCTGTGTCGCTGGGCGTGCGTTGAGCCTCCGCGGTGGCGACCGCCGAACCGGTTTCGTCCACCCGCCTAACTCATTCAAGCGTTCTGATGATGAATGGAATCTCATCATGGCTGGTATCGAGAATGGCGCCCGGTTCGAGGCTCAATTGGGCATGGTCGATCTCGTCGGCAGCTCCTTGCAATGGCTGCCCGCCCCT